>Ga0210396_10000594_pt1 | contig 45605 bp, 35 predicted proteins | sample IncBWH17OmetaG_FD_155466 | JGI IMG/M metagenome (GOLD analysis project Ga0210396, IMG submission 155466) | Forest soil microbial communities from Barre Woods Harvard Forest LTER site, Petersham, Massachusetts, United States - Inc-BW-H-17-O ... | reverse complement strand
TCACCACTGGTGCAGGCAGCGCTCGCGGATGTGATGCTAAAGCTCCAGGAAAAGAACGCCATACGGCCTTTTAAAAAATTACTGCAACAAAAAAACCTCAACAGCCTGGTACGAGCCAAGATCGAAACGGCGATCGCCCGGCTAAGCTAAAAACAGCATATATGAAAAAATGGATCTCCCCGTTCCTCACGGGTCTGGCATTGCTTTGCCTCGGCGGCTTCAGCGGCGCGAGCGCCCAGGAGTTCAAGGAACACCTTCAGAAAGAGTTTTCCGTAAGCGCCGCCGCGACAGCCCGGCTGGCCATCTACAATCTCAACGGGCCGATAAAGGTGGAAGGCTATGCCGGCGACAAGGTGATCGTCGCGATCGATAAGGTCATCACCGCCGACGACAGTGACCGGCTGAACATGGGCAAGGCCGAGTTCCGCCTTGGATTCGACCAGCACGGCGACAGCATCACCGTGTATATCGCCGAACCCATCGACACCCGGCCCCACAAATGGGAACGATGGGAAGGAGATAACCGGAATATCGAATACGATTTTCAGCTCTCGTTTGTCGTCCGCGTGCCCTACGCGATGAACCTGGTGGTGTCTACCGTCAACCGCGGCGACATCGTTGTAAAGGATGTGGCGGGTGCGCTGGATGTCAACAATGTCAATGGACCTATTACGATAAAGAATGCCAAGGGCGCGACCCGCGCACGGACGATCAACGGGGATCTGACGGTGAACTATCTCGACATGCCAGCCACGCCTTCGGATTATTACACACTCAACGGAACGCTGAGCGTGACCTACCCCGCTAATATGTCCGGCATCTGTCAGTTCAAAAGCATGAACGGCTCCTTTTACACCGATTTTCCCGATGTCGAGATCCTGCCCGCGCAGGTGACCAAGAACCAGGAGCAGACCGGAAAGGGCCTCATGTACAAGCTCAATATCGCCAAACGCATAAAGATCGGCGGCGGCGGTAAACTATTTAAGTTCGAAACCATGAATGGAGATATCTATATTAAAAAGCAATCTTAATATGAAGACGATTAACATGATCCCGGCGCTGATGATAGCGATCCTATTCGCCGGCAAAACACAAGCCCAAAATGAAGTCAAAGAACAGATGGTCGTTCCCCTAAGCGCACCGGGTAAAAGCTGTAAGATCAAGGTCGAAGCCCTGTATGGCTCGATCAAGGTCGTCGGCTACGAGGGGAAGGACGTCGTAGTAGAAGTAGAGGCCGATAAAAAAAGCGAATCGTCGTCTGCCGGTAGCGGCGGCGGCATGAAACGCATCGGTGGCGGCGGAGCGGAAGTGACTGCCCAGGAAGACGATAACACCGTCACCATCAACGCCGGAATATCACAGGTAAAGATGATCTCGGTAAAAGTCCCCACGAATACTTCCGATATCGAAGTTTCGACGGTGAACGACGGCGATATCACCGTAAACAATATCAGCGGGCAGATCGAGATCAACAACGTCAACGGCTGGATCCATTGCGAGGGCGTGTCCGGCTCCGTGGTGGCCAATACGGTCAACGGCGATGTGATCGTCGGGTTCAAATCCGTCAACCCCCAAAGTGCGATGGCCTTTTCCACGCTCAATGGCAAGGTAGACGTGACCTTCCCCGCTACGCTCAAGGCAAAGCTCAAGTTAAAAGCGGAACAGGGAGATGTCTTTTCCGATTTCGACGTCACCATCGAAAAGGGAGAGACCAAAGCGGAAAAGCAAAATGGAGAACATATGTATAAGATCGCTATTGAAGATTGGGTCTATGGCTCCGTAAACGGCGGCGGTCCCGAGATCATGATGAAGACCACCAACGGCAGCGTCTACGTCCGCAAGGAAAAATAAAAACTGCCGCCCGTCAAAACACCTCCCGGATCGTCACTGTCGTCTTGTTGAAAGCCACCTGGTCGCCGGCTTTTTTACCTTGCAGCAGTCCGGCCAGCGGCGCCTGCGGGGATAGAAAAACAACGGTCTGGCCGTCGATGACCTGTTTGCCCAATCCGGCGCTGATAAAAAAGGCGAAGCCTTCGGCCTGCAGATAGGCTCCCGGGCGCCCTTCGTGGCAAAGCGGCTCGGTAGGGATGGCGTGTAAGGTGGCCAGCTCTTTTACGGATTCCGAGAGCTGACGGGCATGCATCTCTTTTTGAAGATGACCCATGGCCCTACCGGTCTCGTATTTGTCGCCCGCCGAACTTTTCTCCTCGTTATTGGCGGCTTCCTGGGCCTGCGTCATGGCTTCATTGGACGTGGCGATCCGCCGTCCGATGAGATCGAGCCCCCATTGTTTCAGCTGCTGCTTGAAAGCGAGCTTCTCCTGGTCGGTGGTCATTGTCCGGCCATTTTTTTGGCGTATTGTGCTTTTAGCTGTTCGAGCGAGGCATCATAGGCGGCTCTGTCGATAAACGCCTCGGGATGATACCCTTCGCCCGGCTGATGTTTTTTCTGGAGGTCGAATTGTTGGGCATGTGACGAAAGCCAGAGATCGAATTGGATCTTGGGCATCGTATCCAATGTATAACCATAGTCCTTCCCTACTTCGGGATAGGCCGGCATGCTCGGAAATTTCGTCTCGCTGATGATCGAGGGCATATTGGCGATCAGGACGCGGTAGGTCCTTGCCGAGTCTTTGACCGTAAAAAGATAACTGCAGGCTCCTTTAGTATGCCCGGGATGATGGAGCACCTCGATCTCCATGCCGCCTAGCTTGACGACATCGCGATCATGCAGCGGCTTGTCGACCTTCACCGGCGGGAACATCGGGCCATGGCCGCCAAATTCAAAATCCGAGTTGCCGCCGTCGGCCATGAGCGGTACATCCTTTTCTTCTATCATCAGCCGGGCGTGCGTGGCCTGCCGGATCGCCGCCATGGCGCCTACATGATCGAAATGGGAATGGGTGGCCAGTAGTATTTTGATATCGGCGTACCGGAACCCCAACGCTTCCACATGTCTCCGGATCATGGTGTCCGAACCCGGGATCCCCGTATTGATGAGGATATGACCCTTGGGCGTAGTGATGAGATAGCTGCACAGTTCATATGACCCAACATAATACAGATTGCCGGCAATCCTGAAGGGTTCCTGGTCCCTTACCCAGATCGGGTCGAAATTAGGGACATAAAGCTGCTGGGCCGTGGCGAGGGTACCGGAGAAGGTGATGCTTGCTACAGCCATGACGGCCGCGAGAAATTTTTGTAGGTGCATAGACACAAATCTAAAAAAAGACCGCGATACCGCGCGGTCTCCTGTAGCCCGGGCCGGGACTTTATTTTACCGCCCGGAAAATGGAATTGGTATAGGAAGAATCCACATTCCCGGCAAAGACCATGATCCCGGCCTTGGTGCCGCCGGAAGGCTCAAAGGCGGCAGCGGTTTTGGCGCTGCTCAGGCTATTGTATTGTTTGGAGACGCCGATCATGGTCTTGGAGTCGCCGATGGTGCCTGCCCAGCGGTTGAAGCGGGTGGTGTTATTCTCAAAATAACCCTGGTCCTCTACGAAGTTGAGGTACTGTGCAACCGTGGTGCTCTGTCCAATGGCAAAGCCTGCCTGTGCGCCGTCATAGATGGCTGCGGTATAGATAGTGGTCGTGCTGTTGGCCGACTTCGGGCCGAAATACGCACCAAACGCCTTGATGAGATTGGTGTAGTTGGTATTGGCGGCCGTGCTGCCAAGATGCTCGACGTCGAGGGCTATCCCGTCGAAATGCAGCGAGTCGATGATACAGGCTTTCACAAACGCAGCAAATTGCGTGTAGGTAAGACCGGCGCCATTCCAGGTAGTGAAGGGAGTGGTGGTGTTCCAGGAGGTGGCGTCGTCCACGTTCATCAGGACTTTGACTCCCCGTGCCTGCAAGGTCCGCACATCGGCGATGATGGAGGCATAGGAATGATAGTGAGGGTTGACGGTAAGGATATAGCTGCTGCTGCTGCCATAGTGTGTCGAGTCGGCCATCTCCCAGGCCGTACCCTCGAATAAGACGACCTCATTGGCGGAGTTGGCAAAATCGGTGAGCGGTAGATTTACCACGGGGTTACCGGTGGGCGTTGCGTCGAAGGCATAGTAGGCGATCTTATTGTTGGGGTTACTCGGGATTGCCAGGGAGACTGCTGATCCGGACAGTGCATTGGGGTTGACCGCCGTGCCCGCCGTTCCCGGCTCGCGTCCGGTGGCGTTATCAGTTTTGGAACACGAGGCAAAGATGAGGACCGCTATGGCTAGTAGCGTAGGTTGTACTTTTTTCATATGCAAGGTTTGATGGTTGGCTTTTTGACCGTTCACAGAAAGATAGAAGAGATTTTGCCATTGGCTTTTGCTAAATTGCTCTCGTTAAAGAATAGCACTTATATGAAGGAACTGGAAGCATTGATTGAAACCTATAAAAATGCGGTTTTTGAAAAAGACCTGGCGACTTTTCTATCTCTTTTTGATGAGGGGGTTCGCGTCTTCGATATGTGGGGGTGTTGGAGCTATGACGGGCTCACCGCCTGGCGCGAAATGGTAACGGGCTGGTTCTCGTCTCTTGGTGTGGATCGTGACCGGCTTACTTTCGAAGAGGTGGAAATTTTTTCTGTCGGCGATGTCGCCACTGTGACTGCTTTTGCCCGTTTTGCCGCCGTCTCGCCGGAGGGTGAGGAGCTGCGGTTTTTGCACAACCGGCTTACGTGGATCGTTCGTAAAAAGGCCGGCGCCCGCGCCGTCTCGGACTCGGGCGTCGGCTCTGGCGTTTGGAAGATCATTCATCAGCATACGTCGGCGCCCATCGATTCCCGGTCCATGCGTGTCATGTTGCAACGATAAGACTGACGGCGTAAAATTGTTGGTCGGTTAGAATAGAAAATGGTAATTTTAAATTCTTGGGATAAGGGAAAATGAGTTTCTCAAATCCTTTGACAATGAAAATTCAATACTGTTCGGATCTCCACCTTGAATTCCCGGAGAATCGAAAATTTCTCGCCAGAAACCCGTTGAAACCCACGGGCGACGTTCTGATATTAGCGGGTGATATCGTTACCTTTCGCGAATTGGAACATGCAGACGAATTCTTTGACTTTGTAAGCGATCATTATTCGGCGGTCTATTGGGTACCCGGCAATCACGAATATTACGGCTCGAATATTACTGAAAAGCCCAATCCTTTAAGGGAGAATATTCGTCCCAATGTATTCCTGGTCAATAATCAGGTCATAGATCATGGAGGCATTAGGTTTGTTTTTACTACTTTATGGAGCCGGATCAGTCCGCCGTTGGAGTGGGATCTTCAAAAGAGTCTTTCCGATTTTTCAGCCATCACATATGAAGGCGGAAAATTCACGCCGCGGCAGTTTACTTTTTTGCACGAAGAAAGTATCGCCTTTTTGAAGACCTCCCTCCCGGGAGCAGGAACGAAACCGATTATTGTAGTTACTCACCATGTTCCGACCTTGATGAACTATCCTTCCGTCTATAAGGATAGTCCACTAACCGAGGCTTTTGCCATAGAGTTGTTTGATCTTATCGAGGCTTCTGGCGCCGGTTTCTGGATATATGGCCATCATCATGTCAATACACCGGCCTTCAGTATAGGATATACGACTATGCTTACGAATCAACTGGGATATGTGTATCATCACGAGCATGGGTCGTTCCGGCGAGATGCGGTATTCGGGTAATTCTATACAACTATAAACGATTCGATATGACCCAGTGCGACCTGGATGCTATTATACATAGCGGGGAAGGTTATACAGTAGAATTTAAACGAAATGTAAATTCAGATATTTCTAAAGAATTAGTTGCCTTTGCCAATTCTTCCGGAGGCCGCTTGTTTATTGGAATTGAAGATGATGGAATAGTGCATGGGGTGCAAGTAACCAATGAACTAAAGGCAAAGATTCAATCAATGGCAAGGGATTGTGACCCTTCCATTATTGTTGAATTAGAGGTCTTTAATAACATCGTGATCATTCAAGTTCCAGAGGGCAAGAACAAGCCCTACCGTTGCGCAAATGGATTTTATATACGTAGTGGAACCAGTTGTTCCAAGCTTTCCACCCAGGAGATTGTTGAATTTATACAATCAGAAGGAAAGGTGCGATTTGAAGATTTGCAGAGCCCTACCGCATGTTACCCCGCCATTCTAAATGAGGGCGCTATTAATCGCTATCTGCGCCTGGCAGGAATCTCAGGAGTAATTGGAATAGAGGAAATACTGACTAATTTGGGCGTTTTACGGGATGGTGGGCCGCAGCTGGTATTAAATAACGCTGGGGTTCTATTTTTTGCGAAGCAGCCAGCCTGTTTTCTACCACATTGTGTTGTGACCTGTTTTTTATTTAAGGGTAATACGAAAGTGCATATTTTAGATAGAAAGTCTTTTGCATTTGACCTGCTCACAAATATTGACGAGGCGCTGATTTTTGTAGAGAGACATTTGAATCTGGCCTATGAAATAAAAGAACTCAGGCGGAAAGAGATATTGGAAATACCGGAATTTGTTTTGAGAGAGGCTATTATTAATGCGGTGGCGCACAGGGATTATTTTGAAAGAGGCGCAAATGTTCAGGTTGATATTTTTGATAACCGGGTTGAAATATCCAATCCCGGCGGCTTGCCCAAAGGATTGAAACCAGAAAATTTCGGAAAGCATAGCGTTGCCAGGAATTCTTTAATTGCCGCGTTGCTTCACAGATGTAATTATGTTGAAAGGGCAGGTACGGGGATACAACGTATGCGGGAAGGTATGAAAGAGGCCAGTCTTTTGGAACCGACATTTGAGTTTTCAGGCTTTTTTACTGTGATACTTCGTCGGTTCAATCTGAATAAAGACGTGATGCGGGAATTCGGTCTCAATAAAAAACGAGCCGAGAGGATCGTCGCCATATTGCGGCAATTGGTGGTGCATCTATCGCTGGATGTAGAGCAGGTGGCGACGGAATTGTCTACGTCGGCCAGAACGATCCGAAATGATGTCGATCTGCTGGTTACGAAGGGATGGGTCGAATCTTCCGGCAGTACAAAAGGAAGGAACTATAAGCTGACCGGGATCGGTCAAAAATGGGTGTCGAGTAGGCTGTGATTTTTCCGAATTAGGTGATTTTTTTCCGAATTGATTAAAGCCAAAACCACAACGACATGTAAATCAATTGTTTATGTGATCAAGATAAGAGTAAAGGGCAGTTCCATTTTTTCCGAATTTCACGAGTTTCTTTTCTAATAGGTAATATCTGCTTCCAATTCCACTCGTCATCCATGGGCTTTTTGGGATGCGTCCATTCATGCGCTTCCTTCTAGGCGGCTCTGTCTTTTACTACGATGGGTATCCTGGACAGCCTACCAATATGGCCCAGCGCTTTATGAAACGCTCCTCGGTAGATAGAGGGGGTAAGCTCTACTTCCACGCCGTCCTTGTAACGGACGATCAGCGTATTCTGTTTGTATGTTTTTGGGAGCGCCGGGTTTTTCAGGAAGTTCATTGTCGACTCTTCGATGTCCTCCAGCTGTGTCAACGGAAGATGGGCTTCAATGGACCCGACGGTGGAATACAGAAATACCTTTCTGGTCGTGAGCGCTGGGATCAGCCGGCGGGTAATGATCATAAACCGGTCGTCCTGGACGACGATCTTTTCCGCATTGGCGCCTATGATGATCAACAAGGCAAACAGAGCCAGTCCGGATGCCAATATGGGGTGGTCTTTAATTTGGGTAAGCAGGAATAAAAAGAGAGCGGCGCTGCACAAGGGCAGGACGATCAGGGTGACGATCCCGAAGAAAGGATATTTCGAATCGAAAACGACATTGGAGCTATCATTCATGGGAAGGGAGGTTTAAGACAAAACGTGCGGAAGCGGGTCATAATTGCGTTTGGCCTGCCCGGGATCTATCACTTAGGCTTTATAAAGCCTGCTCAACGTTTCCCGCGACACTCCCAAATAGGAGGCAATAAACACCTTGGGAATGCGATCGTATAAATTAGGATAGTTCTTGATGAAATGTTCATACCGGTCTTTGGCTGAACCCATGATCATCATTTGCAGGCGTTTTTGCAGGGAGATATATCCCATATTCGACTTGACTAACAGAAAGTGTTCATACTTGCGGCTCTCGGCGCACAACTTTTGACGGTTTTCGAGGGTGATCCCCAATAGCTCACAATCCTCCAGGCAGTCTATGTTTATGGTCGCGGCCTCCTGTTTAAAAAAAGCCTCCCTGTCCGTGATCCACCAATCTTCGGCGGCAAAATAGTAAATGAACTCCTTTCCGGTATTCCCATCGACGAGGTAGGCCTTAAGGCATCCTTTCATCACAAAATATTCATACCGCACCGGGTCGCCTTCCTGTATAAGGAACGAATGCTTTTTGGCCTTCTTTACTATAAAATGAGACAGGATGTAAGAAAATTCCTCGTCAGTCAACGGGCTTACTGCTTCTATATGATCTCTGAATAAATGAGCCACGCAGACTAAAATAGCAAATTCCCAGGATTGAAAATAAAATTCCTTGAAAAAGAACAGCCGCCCCGATCGGGGCGGCTGCGTTTATCTGGGTGGATTAAAAAAATCTTATTTGGCCAAAGTATACGTGCTGTAGTTGGCAGGCACCCAAACGTATTTCGAACCGTCCGCCCTCACGTGCCCGATGCCTGGAAAAGAAATATGATCAGAAGCTACCCAGTACCCCCCTTTCGCCGCATCGGCCAAAGCCTGTTTACGCGTTGCGGCTGCGGCCTTGGTGTCAACGTCATAATCGATGGTTACCGAAGGGTCCGTGAATTGGATGGCGGCGGAGTGGATAACGTCACCCCAGAAAACCAGTTTTTCGCCTTTGCTGCTAAGCAGATAAAACGTATGGCCGGGAGTATGGCCGGGTCTTGCCAAAGGCATGATGCCGGGGAAGAGTTCCTGACCGTAGTCGAAAAATTTAACCTTACCGGCTTTTATGTAGGGGCTTACGCTGGCATCGGCAAATTGGTAAAAGCCCTTTAGCTTTTCAGGAATATTGCCCTTACTTTTCGCGCCGAACCAAAAATCCGCCTCGGTTTTACTGATGTAGATGGTAGCATTGGGGAAGACCATTTTATCGCCATCCATCAATCCGCCGACATGGTCGACGTGTGCATGCGTGATCAATACGGCATTGATCTGATCAGGGGAATAGCCAGCTTTCGCGAGGCTCTTTGTCAGTTGGCCAAGAGTAGGTCCGAAATTTCCAGCCGTCCCGGCGTCCACAAGGATCAGCTTATCGCCGGTTTTCACCAGATAGGCATTCACCGATGATTCGACTGTGGTGGGCATGAAATTCAGAGACAATAATTTTTCTACCTCGCCCGGTTGGGTGTTCGAAAGCAGCTTCGCCAGATCGAGGGAAGCCGTGCCGTCTGAAAGCGCTGTCACCTGGATATCGCCTACCTGCAGCCGGTAATACCCTGGTTGTTGTGCATGGGCTGAAAATGCGGCAAGGAATAAGATCGTTAAGAGATTTCTGATTGACTTTTTCATTTTGTTTGTGCGTTTTGATAAGTCAAAATTCAGAAACCGCTGTTGCCTGGCTAAGGACGTTTGTCACTTTGATAAAGTGACAAACATCACATGATAATTAATAAAGCTGTAACTTTATTTAAACGATTCCAACCATGGACTATGCAAAATTTGCGATAATTCTTTGGATTATAGCTACACTCATCATAGCAATCGTGGGCAGAAAGGCCTTTTTTAAAATCTTTGGAATGCCTAAAAATAAGGTCCTCAAGGTCGAATGGCGGGCTTATCTGCTTTGCGCCGCGGGATTAGGGGCAGTTCTCTCAATAGGAATAACATTTCTCATCAAGTCACTTTCTTAGTGTTGGTGTACTAAACTTGTCACTCGCAGCAGAGCGGGAGAAGCAATAAAAAGGCCGCATTGCTGCGACCGGGAATATTAAATAAACCTGAGATCATTAATCTCCGTTTCCGGAGCCGATTCCATAGCCTTTAACGATTCCTCATATTTCGCCTTGTTTGCGTCTTGGGAGAATAGCCAAAAATCTTTTACCCGCGGCCCGGAAGCAGTCGAAAAATGCCAGGCGATTCGTATCACCGCTCCATTTAGCTCTACATAGGTTTTATCTGTGAGCTCGTTATCATTTTCATACTCCCCGGTTACGCGGAAGTAAATTCCATTGAACTGATATAAAATCATATGAGGTTGGGTTGGATGACAAACAAAAAGACCTCATTGCTGCAACCTGCCTGATGGGTTGCAAAAAGAAAGGTCACATCTCTGTGACCTTTCGGCTGTGGTGTGGGGCGGGATCGAACCGCCGACACAAGGATTTTCAGTCCTTTGCTCTACCGACTGAGCTACCGCACCATCTATATGCAAACCGAAACCGGGAAACCGGAATTTTCGATTCGGGTGGCAAAAATAGGATTTCCGGCTGAAAGTCCGAAAAAAAACGCTGAAAATTCGGGAAAAAACCTCCGGGTTTCCGCCGCAACCGACCGTGAGATCCCGGCCCCGGAACCGCACCGCTGCCGGCCGCGCGCCCCTACATCCCGTATTCGCTCAAAAACTTGATCCGCATGATCTTAAGCTGCTCCCAGGTGAAATTGCCTTCGGAAAGCTCCTGCTGGGCCACCTGCAGGCTGCTGGTCTCGCAACTCTTGAAATAATCGATGATCTCATCCTGCTCGTATTCATCCAGCATCTCGTCGACGGCATAGTCGAGGTTGAGCTTGGTGCCGCTGGCGGCAATGGTCTCCATGTCTTCGAGCAAGGCGTCGAGACGCAGGTCCTTATTTTTCGCGATGGTCTCCAGCGGGATCTTTTTGTCCACCTGCTGGATGATATACACCTTGTTGACACTCTTGTTGACTACGCTCTTCATGATGAAGTCGTCGGGCTTCTCGATATTGTTCTCTTCGACATACCGGGCGATCAGCTCGATGAACGGCTTTCCGTACCGCAACGCCTTGCCCTTGCTGACACCCTGGCATTTTTCCAGCTCCTGGGTAGTGGTGGGATACAATGTTGCCATATCCTGCAGCGAAGTTTCCAGGAAGATCACAAAAGGCGGCAGGCTTTTCTTCTTGGCTTCTTTCTGCCGCAGATCTTTCAACAGGCCGAACAGCTTTTCGTCGGCCGAAGCGGTGCCGCCCGTCTCCGAATTGTCTTCTTCATCGTCGGCATTGGCCTCTTCGAAGAGATTGTTGAGGACGATCTTGAAAGAACGCGGTTTCTTGATAAAATCCTCGCCTTTCTTTGTAAGCTTGAGCAGTCCGTATTCTTCGATGTCTTTTTTCAGGAGGTCTTCCAGCAGCAGCTGCCGGATCAGGGAGTTCCAGAAGTGTTCGGGATCCTCTTTTCCGATGCCGAACTCGGGAATGCCTTCATGCCGGAACATCTGGATCTGCGGTGTCAACTTGCCGATGAGGATGTTGACGACATACCCCGTGGCAAAGCGTTCGTCCAGCGCCCTGACGGTTTTCAGCACCTTGGCCGCATGATCGCGAGCCTCGATCTTTTCTTTTGGATGCAGACAGTTGTCACAGACACCGCAGTTCTCTGTGGTATATTCTTCGCCGAAATAGCTCATCAGGACCTTGCGACGGCAGACGCCGCTCTCGGCATAGCCGACCATCTCGTTGATCAGCTGGGCGCCGACTTCGCGTTCGCTCAGCGGCTTGTCCTTCATCAGATGCTCCAGTTTGGCGACATCTTTATGCGAATAATATAAAATACAATTACCCTCGAGTCCGTCGCGGCCGGCCCTGCCGGTTTCCTGGTAGTAGTTCTCGATGGACTTGGGAATATTGAAATGGATCACGAACCGAATATCGGGCTTGTCGATGCCCATACCAAACGCGATGGTGGCTACGATAACCTGGACGTCTTCATTCAAAAATAGGTCCTGCCGTTCGGCGCGCAGCTTGCCGTCCAAACCGGCATGATAAGCCACGGCTTTGATGCCATTGGCCACCAGCATATCCGCCAGCTCTTCCGTGGTCTTGCGGTTGAGGGTATAGATGATCCCGCTCTTGCCCTTTTGCTGGACGATATATTTTACGATACTCTTAATGGTCTGGTCCTTTTTAACCTTGGGCTGGATCTCGTAATAGAGATTGGGCCGGTTAAAGGACGAGATAAAGATATTGGGATCGCGGAGGTCCAGGTTCTTGACGATATCACTTTTCACTTTGGGCGTGGCCGTGGCGGTCAACGCGATCACCGGAATGTCGGGGTTGATCTGGTCCATCATCTCCCGGAGCCGGCGATATTCCGGCCGGAAATCATGTCCCCATTCCGAGATACAGTGGGCTTCATCGACGGCGAAAAAGGAGATCTTGAGGTCGCTGAAGAAATCCATGTTCTCCTGTTTGGTCAGCGTCTCGGGCGCGACATATAACATCTTGGTGTGCCCGTTCAACAGGTCCTCGTGCACCTCCCGGATCTGCTTTTTGCTGAGCGTGGAGTTGAGGAAGTGGGCGACGCTGTCCTTACTGCTATAGCTGCGGACAAGATCCACCTGGTTTTTCATCAACGCGATCAACGGGCTGACGATAATGGCCACGCCCTCGCTGATGATAGCGGGTAGCTGATAGCAAAGACTCTTGCCTCCACCAGTAGGCATGATGACAAAAGTGTCTTTACCCGATAATAAACTTTGGATGATCTTGTCCTGGTTGTCCTTGAAGGCGTCAAAACCAAAATGCTCCTGCAGATGAGCCAGCAGGGGTTTATCTTGTTTGGTTTGCGTTTTGGCGGCAGTTTTGCTACTAACGGCCTTGGTTTTTCTAGCGGTGGTCTTTTTTGTTTCGGTTGTTGCCATGCTCTTAAGTTTTCTTCCTCACTTGTTATCTGATCGATTGGGAGCCCTTGTGTTCCCTGGCAAGAGTGAAACAGCCGGTATAGTTTGCCCACGAGTTCGGATTATTATAGGTAAACCAGGCGTACCCCGGCTGAAGGCTGATATCAGATGTCAGACACGGGAAATCCCCGTACTTACATTTAAGGGTTGGCGAAGTTACAAAAAAAGGGGGTAAGGCGCTAGCGGTTTATTGTTAAAATTAGCCGGCTGGGGAAAAACATAAAGAAAGTTTTCATATATAAGGCGAAAACCAAGAACAGTCAAATCATTATAAATCAATATTTTGAAAAGAACGACCCGCCGCTGTTCTATAAAATGTCTAAGGCCCTATGCCTGGCCCAGCCCGCATAGGTTTTTGCAAGGCTCCGGGTTCGCCCCCGGGAGCGTGGCCGCCGGGCTTTGGGGAAACGGGGGGCAAGACTTGTGCGAGTTTGTTCGAATTGATGTAGGTTTGCGAACTTAAAAACCACGAAACGGGACAGGACTATCACATGAACAAGGGTAGGCATATCATCGGAATAGCAAAGGATATCGTCCGGAAAGAGGCGGCTTCCGTGGCGGCCCTCGAACATATGCTGGACGGCGAATTCGAAAAAGCGGTCGAGCGGATCTTCTCCTGCAAAGGCCGGGTGGTAGTCAGCGGCATCGGAAAGAGCGCCATCGTAGCGCAGAAGATCGTGGCCACCTTCAACTCCACCGGTACCCCCGCCATTTTCTTACATGCCGCCGACGCGATCCATGGCGACCTGGGCATGGTCCAGGAACAGGATGTCGTGCTGCTTCTCAGCAAAAGCGGCGAAAGCCCCGAGATCAAGGTATTACTTTCTTTAATTCGTGGATTTGGCAACACACTTATAGGAATGGTCGGAAATTTGCAGTCGGTACTGGCCAGCGGGTCGGATATCGTGCTGAATACGACCGTCGACCAGGAAGCATGTATGAATAACCTGGCGCCCACCAGCAGCACAACCGTGCAGATGGTCATGGGGGATGCTCTGGCTATCACCCTCATGGAAATGCGCGGTTTCGGCAGCGAGGATTTTGCCCGTTTTCATCCGGGAGGAACACTGGGGAAAAAATTGTACCTACGCGTCCAGGATGTGTATGTGCATAACGAGTGTCCGAAGGTGGCCGTCGATACGGCTCTCCGGGAAGTGATCATCGAGATCACTTCGAAACGGCTCGGCGCCGCGGCCGTAACCGACGACGAAGGCCTGCTGCTTGGCATCATCACCGATGGCGACCTTCGCCGGATGTTGGAAAAGGAAGGGGTCAGGGCCGGCCTGAAAGCCGCCGATATCATGACCTCCAACCCGAAAACAGTTGAAGCGGATGCCCTGGCCATAGAAGCCCTGGATCTGATGCGCGTCCACGACATCACCAGGCTGGTCGTGACCAGCGGTCGCCGGTATCTTGGTTTTATAGATTTGAACAACCTCATACGGGAAGGAATAATATAATAGTATGAACAAACATCATTACGTCGTGATCATGGCCGGAGGGATCGGCAGCCGTTTTTGGCCGATGAGCCGCCAGGATTACCCCAAGCAGTTCCTGGATATTTTGAACACCGGCAGGACCCTTATCCAGTGGACATTCGATCGGTTCTCCAGCTTCATTCCAGTAGAGAATATATATGTCGTGACCTCCCAGGAGTATTCCGACATCGTAGCGGAACAGCTGCCGCAGCTGCGAAAAGAAAATATCCTGGGCGAACCGTCGAGAAAGAATACAGCCCCCTGCATCGCCTATATCTCCTTCAAACTACAACAGCTCGACCCCAAGGCCTCCCTGATCGTCGCCCCGAGCGACCACCTCATCCTCGACCAAACGGCATTCGTGAAGGTCTGCCTCGAGGCGCTCAGCTTCGTCAATAAACACAACGCCTTCATCACCCTGGGGATCAAACCCACCTATCCAAACACCGGGTATGGGTATATCCAGTACGAACAACAATCCGTTTCCGACAACGTCTATAAGGTCAAGACCTTTACCGAAAAGCCCAACCTCGAATTGGCCAAGACCTTTTTGGCAAGCGGCGACTTCCTGTGGAATGCAGGGATCTTCGTCTGGCAGGTAAAGAATATCATCCAGGCTTTTGAAAAATACCTCCCTGAGATGTATGATGTCTTCGCCGCGGAGAAAGAAAAGTTCAATACGGGGCATGAAAAAGAAGCGTTGCAAACCATCTACCCGCTCTGCACCAATATCTCCATCGACTTCGGCATCATGGAAAAGGCCGACAACGTCTACCTGATCCCCTCCTCCTTTGGCTGGAGCGATCTGGGCACCTGGAACAGCGCCTACGAAAACCTCGAAAAAGACTATCTCGAAAATGCCGTCGCCGGCGACAACGTGATCGTCATCGACGCCAGCCGGTGCATGGTCCATGCTCCCAATGACAAGCTGGTGGTCCTGCAGGGACTGGATAAATTCATCGTGGTGGACACTCCCGACGTTCTGCTGATCTGCCACCGGGAAAAAGAACAGGAGATCAAAGAATATGTCGCCGAAGTGAAACGGAATAAAGGAGATCAGTATCTTTAAGGCAAGGAAAGCACCTAACTGTGCCGAACGTTGTCATGTCTCCCTATCCATTGCATACCATTCTTTTTCTGGATATAGAAACCGTGTCGCAGTATTCCACCTTTAACCAGGCCCCGGAAGAGTGGCAGGAGCTATGGCGTCACAAGGCGGAGAATTTTAATCGCGATAAGACGCCGGCCACGCCGGAAGAACTCTATGGCAGGGCCGCCATCTACGCAGAGTTCGGGAAGGTGATCTGCATCAGCTGCGGCGTACTCTCGGGACCACCCGCCGACCGCAAACTGTCCCTCAAATCGTTCGCCGGCGACGACGAAAAAGAACTGTTGCTGCAGTTTTATGACCTCCTGCACAAATGGGGGTCGGAAGGACACAAGTATCTTTGCGCCCACAACGGAAAAGACTTCGATTTCCCCTATCTCTGCAGACGCATGATCATCCATGGCATGAAGATCCCCGCCATCCTCAACCTGTCCGGCAAAAAACCCTGGGAAGTCCCTCATATCGATACCATGGAGCTATGGAAGTTCGGCGAATACAAAAACTTCATTTCGCTGAACCTGCTGGCTCATACCCTCGGGGTGCCGACGCCCAAAGACGATATCGACGGCAGCCAGGTGGGCGAGATCTATTGGAACCAGGGCGACCTGCCCCGCATCGTCACCTATTGCCAGAAAGACGTCGTGACCGTTGCCCAGGTCTATCTGCGCATCCACGGCGAGACCCTCGTCCGCCCGGAAAATGTCAGCATTAAATAGTTTTTTATGCCCACTCCCGCCCTTATCAGTAAACTACCCGATGTTGGCACTACGATCTTCACCGTTATGAGCTCGCTGGCCACAGAGCTGGGCGCCGTCAACCTGGGACAAGGCTTCCCCGACTTCCCCATGAGCGAAAGGTTGGTGGCACTGGTCGACCAGGCCATGCGCGACGGCTATAACCAATATGCGCATATGAACGGAATGCCGCGGCTGCGCGAAGTCCTCGCCGAAAAGATCGCCGGTCTTTACGGCACTGCCGTCAACCCCGATACCCAGATCACCATCACTCCCGGCGGGACATACGCGATCTACACCGCTTTGACGACCGTCCTCCGGCCCGGCGACGAAGTCATCGTATTCGAACCCGCCTACGACAGCTATATCCCCAACATCGGGATCAACGGCGCCATACCGGTCCGGATCGACCTGCAGTTCCCCGATTACCGGATAAACTGGGCCGAAGTCAAACAAAAGATCACCGCTAAAACCAGGATGATCCTGCTCAATACCCCTCACAACCCGACGGGTGCTATCCTGCGGGCGGCGGACATGGAGGAGCTGCGCCGGGTCGTGGAAGGGACGGACATCCTGATCCATTCCGACGAAGTGTATGAGCACCTGATCTTCGACGGACTGCCGCATACCTCGATACTGCGTTACCCGGACCTGCTGGAAAGAAGCTTTGTCTCGTTCTCTTTTGGGAAAGTATACCACTGCACCGGCTGGAAGCTGGGCTATAGTGTGTCTTCGCCTAACTTAATGCGCGAGTTCCGGAAGGTGCATCAGTTCAACTGTTTTAGCTGTCATACGCCATCCCAGGTGGCGCTGGCTACCTATCTGCAGGACAAAGACACGTACCTGTCCCTTGGCGCATTCCTGCAGAAAAAACGCGACTATTTTGCCGGCCTCATGCAGGCGACAAAATTCACTCCCCTGCCCTCTTACGGCAGCTATTTCCAGCTCTTCCGCTATGACCGGATCAGCGATGAACCCGATAAGGATTTCGCGATCCGGATCACAAAAGAATATGGCGTGGCTTCGATACCCGTAAGCGCTTTCTATCAATCCGGAAAAGACGACCACGTCGTCCGCTTCTGTTTTGCGAAGAAGGAAGAGACCCTGGAGAAAGCCGCGGAACGATTGATGAAAATATAAAAGAACATATATGAAGATAGATACCCTTGTCTTCGACCTCGGTGGCGTGCTGATCGACTGGAACCCCGAGTACCTCTATAATAAGATCTTCCCCAACGACGAAGAACGCCGCTGGTTCCTGTCGACCGTGTGCACGCTGGACTGGAACGAACAGCAGGACGAAGGCCGGAGCCTGCAGGAAGGTACCGAACACCTGGTGAAAAAATTCCCGGAACACGAAGCTTCGATCCGGGCCTACTATGGTCGTTGGAAAGAGATGCTGGGCGGCCCGATCCATGAGACCGTCGAGATCTTCCGGCAATTGAAATTTCATACCGACCTCAAGCTGTACGCCCTGACGAATTGGAGCGCCGAGACCTTCCCCGTAGCCCTGGAACTCTACGATTTTCTGCATTGGTTCGATGGGCGGCTGGTTTCCGGCGAAGAAAAGATCCGCAAACCTTTTCTGGAGATCTATCAGCTGCTGATCGAACGGTTCCACATCGACCCGACCTGTGCGATCTATGTCGATGACAATATTCGCAATGTGCTGCCCGCAAGGGCGTTGGGCTTCGTCGGCATCCATTTCCGGACGCCGGAGCTGTTCAAAGAAGAATTAAAAGATTTGGGCGTGCTGTAGGGGTCCCGGCAGATGATGAGGCGTCCGGGCGGGGCCCCGGCCCAGGCGATCAGCGCAGCAGCTGAAAGGCGATCAGGCTCATAATGTACGCCAGCCCGGTCATATACACCAGCTGAATGGCCGGCCATTTCCAGCTCCGGGTCTCCCGGCGCACGACCGCCAGCGTACTCATACATTGCATCGCCAGGACATAAAAGATCATCAGGCTGACACCACTGGCCAGGGTATAGACGGGCGACCCATCCTCGCGTCTGGCCGACTGCATGCGTTGCCGGAGCGTCTGCTGGTCGGCGTCCTTCCCCCCTTCCACGCTGTAAAGCGTAGCCATCGTGCCCACAAAGACCTCCCGCGCGGCAAACGAAGTGATCACCGCGATGCCGATCTTCCAGTCGTACCCCAGCGGCCGGATCACGGGTTCTACGACCTTCCCCAAAACACCCGCGTAGGAGTTCTCGAGCAGCGAGGCTTGTTTTTCCTTTTTGAGATCAGCGGCCTGCCCGGGATGCTGGCGGATCTCCTGGTCAAACCGCGCCGCCACCACCGAACGCCTGTGAGGACCAAAAGAGCTGAGCGCCCAAAGGATCAGGCTGATGACCATGATGACCTTCCCGGCGTCCACCACGAAGATCCGCGCCTTGTTGATCATGGTGACGACGACATTATTCCAGCGGGGGCCCCGGTAGATCGGGAGCTCAAGGATAAAAAAGCTTTTTTCCTTGAGATGGATGAACCACTTGGCGACATAGCTGACGATCATGGCCATCACCAGCCCCAGCATATAGAGCCCCATCATCACCAACCCCTGGAGGCTGAAGATGCCGAGAACATCATGGCGCGGAATCACCAGCGCGATCAGCATGGTATAAACGGGCAGCCGGGCGCTGCAGCTCATCAAAGGTGTGATCAGGATGGTCAATAGCCGTTCCTTCTTGTTCTCGATATTCCGCGCGCTCATGATCGCGGGTACGGCGCAGGCAAAACCGCTGATCATCGGCATCACGCTCTTTCCATTGAGGCCCACCTTCCGCATCAGCTTGTCGGTAAGAAAGCTGATCCGCGCCATATAACCCGTATCCTCCAGGACGGTAATCAGCCCGAAAAGGATCATGATCTGCGGCACAAAGACGAGGATGCCGCTAAGACCGGCCAGCAACCCGTTGACGAGCAGATCGCTCCACCAGGCCTCCGGCAACAGATGTCCCAGCCAGCCGCCCAGCCGGGAAAACGTCCAGTCGATGGCATCCATGGGATACTGCGCGATCCAGAAAACGCTTTGGAAAAGCAGGAACAAGACCCCCAATAAAATGATATACCCCCAGGTCCGGTCCAGGAAGAGTTTGTCCAGCTTTTCGGTGAACAGGGTCTTTTCCAGCGGATCGGGTTCGGCCACCGTGTGTTTCATGATCTGCCGGATACGGGCATACCGTTGCAGGATCTCGTCGGCCTGGATGCGGGTATGGTTGAAATTATGCGCGGCTTCGATAGACTCGATCCCCGACTGCATCTCCTCCGGGAGATCGAAATGTTCGTGGTTGATGAGATAATGGATCGCCGTATAATCGCTGATCTCGGGGAAGAGTTTTTTTACGTCATGGATGGCGCCGGTCGCCAGGGCCTGGTTGGCGATAAACGCCCGCGGGGGGGCCAGGTTCAACTGCCGGGCACGCAGCTCGACGATCTTTTTGAGCTGGGGAATGCCCTTGTTCTTCCGGGGATTCACCGCCACTACCGGGATGCCCAGCTCGCGCTCCAGCCCATCCACGTCGATCTCGATACCCTTTTGCGCCGCCAGGTCCATCATCGTCAGCGCCACGACCACCGGGATCTTGAGATCGATGATCTGCGAACAGAACAGGAGATTCCGTTTGAGATTGCTCGCATCTACCAGCAGGATGACCATATCGGCTCTCACGGAGGGGTCCTGGTTGAGCAGGACCTTGTAGGTGACCCACTCGTCGCCTCGTTTGGGATAAAGACTATAAGTTCCGGGGAGATCGACGATATTGACCGTCAGCCCCGCGCCCAATACACAAGACCCCGTTTTTTTGTCGACGGTCACCCCCGGGAAATTCCCAACCTTTTGATTCAGTCCCGTAAGTGCATTGAAAAGGGAGCTCTTTCCGCTGTTAGGATTGCCGATGAGGGCGATATGGAGGTTGTTTTTCTGCACGAATAATTGGACCAGACGCCTGTGGCGTCTTTGGCCGCGGCAAAGGTACATGGAACCGGCGGCGGGTGTTTACGAAATGAGGAAAGCTGCCGCTTACTATAAAACGATTAACTTACCATTTTCATAAAGCGGTAAGACGTCGGCGACATCGGGTGTGAGACAGTACCGGATATCCTTTTCCAGACCATAACCCATGAGGCGGTGATAATGAGAGGCGTTTTTGGCCTGCATAAAGCCAAAAAGATCGTTTCGGGCATCTAAATACAAGGTTTCGGCGATCTGGGAGGAGTCGCAATTGATGGAGAAGTACTCTTTTACCTTGTTGATGACGGCGCCCGCAAAAAGCATGTCTTCGAGATTAACCCTGTCCTTCCACGCCGCACACCCCAATACAACAGGTTGATTTTGAGCAAGAAGATAGCTACAGACGGCCTCGAGATTGGGGAAGGAGCCGGTGATGATCTGGCCGGCGCCTCTGTCCAGCGCCATATGCAGGAGTTTGGTGCCATTGGTCGTCGTCAGGACAAGCGTCCGGCCGCCGATAAACTCGCGCGGGTACTCGAAAGGAGAATTGCCATGCTCCAGCCCTTCGGCGATCATGCCGTCCCGCTCTCCCGCCGTGATCCCGTCGATCTGCCGGCCCAGTTCGATACACTTGGCGACGCTGTCTACAGGGATCACGCATTTCGCTCCGTTGTGAAGGGCCGTGGCGATGGTGGAAGTGGCGCGGAGAACATCGATGATGACCACAATGGCCTGATTTACATCATACAAATGCAACAAGGCCGGGGACAAAGCGGTATATAAGGTCGGTTTGGAAGTAGTCATAATTTGTGGCCAACGGACCAGGGTCCGTTAATGATAAACGCAAAAATAATGGATCGGAGGGGTTTATTTCTCCAAAATGAACTTCCATTTTTCGCTTTCCGCGTATTCCTTGATCATCTTATTGCGGGTTTCCAGTAGATTCTTCATATACCGGGTTAGGTAGAATTGATTGACCAGTTTGCCCAAACCTCCAAAAGGTGTTTCAAAGTGGAAGAGATCGATCAATAAGGTGCCGTTCTCGATGCGTTTGAAGTGATGCTCGTGTTTGAGCTGCTTGAAATCTCCACTGACCATCTCATCGGTAAAGGAGAGCGGGCGATCCATGGCGATGATCTTGGATTTTAGCACCCGCGTCTTCATGAGGTGTTTCGCCCTCCAGGTCACGGTTTCGTCGAGACCGATCAAGCCAGAGGTGGTACCGGCGATGGCCTCCTCCGCGGTATGGACCATCGATTTCCGGTGCAGATCGATGCTCCGGGCAAGGTCAAAGACGCGTTCAGGCGGGGCTGCGACAAAGGTCGTTAGATGGATGGTGGGCATTTATAAGGTGTTGGATGATCTTTAAAGGACAGGAAATGCGCTCCAAGTAAAAATAGCGCATTTCCCGCCAGGCGCTAATGTCTGTCCTTCGGACAAACCGCCTCTGGCGGTTTTATAAGAAAAAATCATTCCAAAAAGAATACTAGCTAAAAGGGAATTTAACTACCCTGGCCTGCAAAAGCTTATCCCGTACTTTAATATAGATCTTGGAATCGATATGGGAGAACGCGGGTCGCACATACCCCATGCCAATGGCCTTCCCGAGCGATGGACTCTGGGTTCCGGAGGTTACCCGGCCGATGGTCGCGCCGGAAAAGTCCTTGATCTCGTAGTCGTGGCGCGGGATGCCTTTTTCCACCATCTCGAAACCGATGAGTTTCTGATTCACACCCGCCGTCTTTTGCTGCTCGAGGATCGCCCTGGCCGTGAAGTCCTTACCCGACGCAAACTTTGTGATCCAACCCAGCCCGGCTTCCAAAGGTGAGGTATTATCGTCAATATCGTTCCCATATAAGCAATAGCCCATCTCTAATCTAAGCGTATCCCTGGCGCCCAGCCCAATGGGTTTGAGCCCTTGCGGACCGCCGACCTCGAAGATCTTGTTCCAGATGGTCGCGGCGGCCCCATCCTTGTCTTCAAAATAGATCTCGATGCCCCCCGCGCCGGTGTAACCCGTGGCACTGATGAGTACATTGTCGACCCCGGCAAACTTCCCTTTGGCGAAGGTATAATAGGTGAGATTCAGGATGTCGATATCGGTGAGCATCTGCATGATCTTATTGGCATTTGGACCTTGGATCGCCAGCAGACAGGTCTTGTCGGAGATATTATGCAGTTCGGCGTGATGGCTATTGTGCTGCGAGATCCATTTCCAATCCTTTTCGATGTTCGAAGCGTTGACGACAAGCATATAGGCCTTGTTCTCCTCCAGACAATAAACGAGCAGATCGTCGACGATGCCGCCTTTGTCGTTGGTGAGCGAGCTATATTGCGCCTTGCCCCTGGTGAGCCTGGAGGCATCGTTGGTCGTCACCCGCTGGATAAGATCCAGTGCATGCTCTCCTTTTACGATGAATTCCCCCATATGGCTGACATCGAAAAGGCCGGCATTGTTGCGGACGGCCAAATGTTCTTCGTTGATGCCGGTATAGCTCACAGGCATATTGTAACCCGCGAAGTCTACCATTTTCGCCCCGAGCCCGATGTGGAAGGAAGTAAAAGGAGTTTGCTTCATTTTATTTTTTTAAGCGGGGCAAAGGTATGGTTTTGGGATCAAACAAAAACGGACTGCGGGTCATCACCCAAAGGGCCAACAAAAAGCCCTCCGGAGAACCGGAAGGCGGATGTTCCAACTTCAACCAACGAAGGTCTAGACCTTGTCTAATATATTCAACAGATTAGCCTCGGGCTTCATACGCATTGCCGTCTTTTTCACAGCGGGTGAATCGGCGCTCCGGCTTCCGGGTGCCTTGTACCGGTAACCATCGTTGCCAGGCTTTTCGGGTTTGGCCGGAGAAGGCGCGGGTTTGGAAGACTTATAGCCGGGCTCATCCTCGTCGTCATCGTCCTTGTCTTTTTTGGCCCGGTCTTCGGATTTGCGGTTGCGGTCTTCATCAAAAGCGCTGTGATTTTTGTCGGTCCGGACAAGCCCATTGGCCGTCATCCGGTATTCGATGTTGCCGGTCCAGGGATAGGAATTGACGTCGGCGATGTCGTCGTCCCAGGTGGGGCCCCAGTCCTCATCGCCGTCATGGTTATCCCAATGGATATGGCGGCGGCTGGGGTTGATGGAAAACCAGGTATAGTCTTCTACGCTCGAACTCACCTGGATGCGTTTGCCCACCGGGACGGCGATCTCTACCCAGACTTGCTGGTTGCGGAATTTATCGCCGTGGGCGAGGGCAAAACCCTGGGGCAGGTTCAGCAGACTGTCCTGCTGGCTCACGGGGAACCGGATCTCGCCGGCCAGATCCCGGGCCATCGCTCCGCTGCTGCCGCGGCTGAATTTGACGAGATTCACATGATAGGAAGAGTCGTCGCTTTTCAACACTTTTACCCGTACCGTTGTCAGCAGGATGCTGTCGTCGCTGAGGTTATAGAATGGACTGTTGCGGCCCAGATCGACGTCAAACCACCAGTCGGTATCATCGTACCGGTTGATAGGTTTCAAGGTGCGTACCACCATTTTCCCGCCGCTGGGCTGGATGACTTCGACAGCCTGTTCCACATGCTGCCGCGACCGGAAATTATTGAGGACCATGCCGCAGAGGACGATCATGGAGAATAACCCGATGACCCAGAGCGTGGCGAAGGTATAGCCCAGGTAGTGGCTGCGGGACCGTGTGCCGGAGATACGGCGGATAAGCCAGGTCAACAGCGCGATCACCGGGATCACCAGGAAAAGGAAGAAGGCGGACCAGGCCAGGAAATTCTGCCAGAAACCTTCCAGGATAAAGGCTTTCAGATGTAAGATGCCGCCCCCGCGAAACATCAGACCTGCCAGCACCATGATCAGGGCAAAGGCAATGATACCCGCGATGAAGAGGAAAAAGGCCTTGAATAGCACACCGACGGCATGACCGAAACCATTGGTCGTCCGGCGGATGGCCGGACCCGCTTCAGTGCCCCAGTTCTGGGCGCCCTGCCGCATCTGGGTGCCCATGTCCTGGAAACGTTCCCGCATCTCGGCGCCTACTTCCGCGGCGCGCCCCTTAAAACTTCCCAGGTCGCTCTTGATCGTATTCTTTATGGACTCCAGGTCTACCTTCTCACCCCGCATCTCCAGCTTCTCCGAGGCCGAGGTGGCCTCGGGCAGAACGATCCAAAGGACGATATAGGTGATGAAAAGCGTGCCGCCGAAACCGCCTGTGAAAAACACCGGCGCACCGAAATGGTACCAGGAATACCAGGCATGGCTGATGATCGAAGAAAGTACGCCCAGGATCAGCGGCAGACAGAAGATCAGCCGGGGTATCCAGACCTCGATATGAAAATAAGCGGCCAGACCGCTGGCGACACCGCCGATGACCCGGTCGTCGGGATTACGGTACAGGCGCTTACGTACTGCGGCCGGTAAAGCCCGCGTGGGAAGGATGACCCACAGGATGATATAGACCAGGAAACCCGCGCCCCAGCCGATGGTCAGCAGGACAAAGATGATCCGCACGATGGCCGGGTCGATCTTCAGGTAGTTGGCCAAACCGGCGCAGACACCGCCCAGGATCTTGTCGTTCTCGGCGCGATAAAGCCGGCGCGGCTCATACTGCCAGTTCTGCTGATAGGCTCCGCCGGCGCCGGAAGCACCCGCGCCCGCCCCGGCATTCTTTGCGGCGCGTGCGGATTCGGCGTCTTCCGCTTCAAAATCTTCCGGCCGGCCCATGCTGGCGATGATGCCGTTGACATCTTCATCGGTGATACAGGGGGCCCCCTTCTTTAAGGTCTCGGAAAAAAGCTCGGCAAACCTGTTCTCGATGTCTCCGATGATCTCATCTCTCCCCTCTTCGTTCGCGAAATACCCGCGCAGACTGGCGATATACTGCTGCAGGATCTCATAGGCGGTCTCCTCGATAGGGATCACCCGACTATGAAAGTTTATGTTGATGATCTTTTTCATTGTTAGTGTTATTTGAAGGTTGAGGTTGTTGTTGGTTAGTGTTTGTTGTTGGTAAGGGCGTGAACGGCATTGGCCAGTTCGGTCCAGGTGGCTTCGAGCTCCCCATAAAAGGCTTCTCCCTGGGGGGTCAATGAAAAATATTTTCTTGGCGGGCCGGAATTGCTTTCTACCCAACGGTAAGTAAGCATATCTGCATTTTTAAGCCGGGTCAGCAACGGGTAAAGGGTACCTTCCAGGATATTCAGGTTGGCGGCCTTCATCTCTTCCACGATGTCGGATGGGTAAGCTTCCCCGCGCCTGATTACTGAGAGAATGCAAAACTCCAGTATCCCTTTTCGCATCTGACTCTGGGTGTTCTCGATATTCATACGCTGAGATTTTTGAATCAGCCGGCAAACCAATAGGGTTTGCTTTGACTTGACGATTCAAAGATATGTACTTTACAAGTACTATGCAACACACAGTACTATTTTAAAGTAGGTATTCTTGATGGGCAGGAAGTCAGTGAAGCGTGTAAGTGGTGCGAAATCAATCTATTCCACGGAGCAGGGGGTGTCTAAAAAAAATTTTTGGCGATTGGACGGATGGCGGAAAATCGGGCCGAATGGCGGATTGGGGCAGCCGAAAAGCGTCAAGGGCCGCCTGAAGGCGCAAGGACTGGGGCGGCCGCCGGGCGGTTATTTCTTTAATCCGATCTCGCGCAGCCGCTCATCGAGATAATCGCCAGCCGTGATATCGGAATAGGTCTTGGGATGCCCGGCATCGATACAGCTAGGGAGACAGGCCAGGCTCATCTGGCTTTTAGGATGGAGGAAGAAGGGGATGGAATACCGCGGTGACGCCCACAGCTCGCGGGGCGGGTTTACCACCCGGTGAGTGGTCGATTTGAGCCGGTTGTTGGTCAGGCGTTGCAACATATCTCCCACGTTTACAACAATTTGCTCAGGAAGTGAGGTCACGGGCACCCACTGGTTCTGTTTGCTGAGGATCTCGAGACCATCCGCAGACGCGCCGACGAGTAAGGTGATGAGATTAATATCCTCGTGTTGTTCGGCGCGGATGGCAGACCTGGGCTCCTGCCGGATGGGCGGATAATGGATCGCCCGGAGGATGGAGTTTCCGTTGTGGACCCAGGCGTCGAAATAGTTCTCGTCGAGCCCCAGGAAAAGGGCGATCGCCTGCAGCAGCTTCAAACCGGAATTTTCAAAGGCCCGGTAAGCCTGCACAAAAAGCGGATTGAACTCCGGCAGTTCCCTGACTTGTACATTGTCGGGATATTCCGCTTTGACCGGATCATTGTCTGTGACGGTCTGACCGAACTGAAAGAACTCCTTGAGGTCCGGGGCCGTGCTGCCCTTGGCGTGTTCTTTCCCAAACGAGGTATAACCGCGCTGACCGGCCAGTCCGGGGATCTCATATTGGTTTTTTACATCCTGCGGTAAGGAAAAAAAGGTTTTGGTGTTGGCATACAATCCCTCGATGGTCCCGGCGGGGATCCCATGATTTTTCACGGCGACAAAGCCCACCTCTTCATATGCCTTTCCAAGGGCTGAAACAAAAGCGGCTTTTTGCTGCGGAGTGCCGGAGAATTCGGCTAGATCGACGACTGGGATGGCCATAGGTGCAATTTTTATAGGAAGTTAAGGAAATCCCTGAAAGACGGACCACGGTCCGTCGGCCCGGCGCCAAAACTAGAACTCTGCGCTCTTGGGCGTCCTTGGGAAGGCGATGACGTCGCGGATATTCGTCATACCCGTTACAAAAAGCATCATGCGCTCGAAACCCAGGCCGAAACCGGCATGCGGCACGGTGCCGAAACGACGGGTATCGAGATACCACCACATCTCTTCGGCGGGGATATGCATGTCCTTCATCCGTTCTTCGAGTTTGTCCAGCCGCTCCTCGCGTTGCGAACCGCCGACCAGCTCCCCGATACCGGGCACCAGGATATCCATGGCGGCAACCGTCTTTCCATCCTCGTTGCGACGCATATAGAATGCTTTGATAGCCGCGGGATAACCGGTGACGATCACGGGTTTTTTAAAGTGTTTTTCCACGAGGTAACGCTCATGTTCGCTTTGCATGTCGATGCCCCATTTAACCTCGTACTGGAATTTCTTTTTCTTGTACGCCGGCGATTGCAGCAGGATATCGATCGCCTCGGTGTAGGTGATCCGTTCGAATCGGTTGTCGCGTACGAATTCCAGTTTCTCGATGAGCCCCATCTCGCTCCGCTCCGCCTGCGGCTTCTGCTTCTCTTCTTCCGCCAGGCGCTGCGCCAGGAATTCGAGGTCCTCGCGGTTGTGGTCCATCACATAGGCGACTAAATACCGGATAAATTCTTCGGCGAGGTTCATATTGTCTTCGAGATCGCAGAACGCCATCTCCGGCTCGATCATCCAGAACTCGGCGAGGTGCCGCGCAGTATTGGAGTTCTCCGCCCGGAAGGTAGGCCCGAAGGTGTAGATCTCGCTAAGGGCCATGGCGCCGAGCTCGCCTTCCAGCTGTCCGCTGACGGTGAGGTTGGTAACGCGGCCAAAAAAGTCTTCGGAAAAGTCGACGCTGCCGTCTTCTTTGCGCGGCGTGCCGTCGAAAGGCAGGGTGCTCACACGGAACATCTCACCGGCCCCTTCCGCATCCGAAGCGGTGATGATCGGCGTATGAAGATATACAAACCCTTTTTCGTTGAAGAACTGATGGATGGCGAAAGCCAGCGCATGACGCACGCGGAACACCGCGCCGAATGTATTGGTCCGGAAACGGAGATGCGCGATCTCGCGCAGATATTCCAGGCTGGGCCTGTTCTTCAGCTGAAGCGGATACGTATCGGGATTACATTCGCCCAGCACCTCGATGCTGCGGGCCTTTACCTCTACCGCCTGGCCTTTACCCAACGAGGCGACCAGCTGCCCTACGACCTTCAACGAGGCCCCCGGGGTTATTTTTCGGAGAACCGCGTCTTCAAAAGCGCCAAGTTCCGCAACGATCTGCAGATTGTTATTGGTGGACCCGTCGTTAAGGGCGATAAACTGGTTATTCCGAAAACTCCGCACCCATCCCATTACAATCACCTCCCGATCGTCCGGCGTGGTATTTAACAGCGCTGTAACTTTCACTCTTGTGTTGAACATGGGCGCAAATATAACCCAACTCGCAATTAACCTTGTCGCATATAATTATTTTAAGCCAAAAAACCCCTGAAATTCAGTTGTTTTTAAAAAAAATTTTTGATTTTTGAGTTTTATTACTAAAATTGCAGTGGAATTAAGCTGATCAGTTCACTTTTCCAATGCTCACAGCTCATCAGTATTAACTCTTTCTGTTCATCATTAATCAAAATTCATTTCAAACATTTTCAATTAGACAGGCCTACTGTTTGAGAATGCTGTTCAACTCTCAAGTCATTTTATGTACGATATTCTCCAACTGAACGACATGCTCGTTCCAGAACTCCTCGACATTGCGGAGCAGTTAAAGATTACAGGAGCCAAGAAACTGGACAAGCAGGAGCTCGTTTACAAGATTCTCGATAAACAGGCTGTCGCTGCCAGCGAAGGCAAGGACGAAGCTGCGGATGACAAGCCTAAACGCAAACGCATCATCAAGACTACGACGGCCAACAGCACCGAAGAAGCTATTGTTGAAAGCGGCGAAGACAAACCTAAAAAAGCAGAACCCAAAAAAGATACGCGCGGCAAGAAGGAAGAAAAGCCGATGTTGAAGAAACCCGCCACCCGCAAAAAAGAAGACGAACCCCAGGAAATGACGGCAGCGCCCAAGGCGCCGGTCGTAAAAGCCCATCCGGCAGCAGCCCCGCACCGGGAAGCCCCGGGTCGTGGCGTCGCATCGGGTGAAGGCTCGAATCGTGAAAACGCGAATCGCGGCGTCGCGGATCGTGGCGTCGCTTTGGGTGATGGTGGAAATCGTGGCGGCGCGGATCGCGGCGTTGCATCGGGCGATAGCGGAAACCGGGATAACGCAAATCGCGATAACCGCGATAACCGTGAGAATCGCGAGAATCGCGAAGGCGGGAATCGCGACGGAGCACATGGCGGCCGCCGCGAAAATGCTCCGCATGTCGAAATGCCCCGCAGGGACGCGGTCAACAGACACGATGCTCCCGATAATGAAGATCGCGACGAAAACGACGAACAACCCGGCCAGGACGAACAATCATCCCTGCAGGATGAACAGGAAAGTGGAGATCCCATGGGCGAAGGCAATCGCGGCGGAGACCCACAACGGCTGTATCCTCAACGGCGTAACGAAGTCTTCAACATCGAATTCGACGGTGTCATCTCCGCCGAAGGCGTCCTAGAAATGATGCCCGACGGTTACGGCTTCCTCCGAAGCAGCGACTACAACTATCTCTCTTCTCCCGACGATATCTACGTCAGTCCTTCACAGATAAAATTGTTCGGTCTCAAAACCGGCGATACCGTGCTGGGCTCCGTTCGCCCGCCTAAAGAAGGGGAAAAATATTTCGCCCTGCTGAAGGTGGAAACGATCAACAACAAAGGTCCCGAAGAGGTCCGCGACCGCGTTCCCTTCGACTACCTGACACCGTTGTTCCCGTTCGAGAAGCTGAACCTCTTCACGACGCCCAGCGACTATAGCACCCGCATCATCGATCTGTTCACCCCCATCGGCAAAGGCCAGCGCGGTCTGATCGTCGCCCAGCCGAAAACGGGTAAGACCATGCTGCTGAAAGCCGTGGCCAACGCAGTCGCCACCAACCACCCCGAATGCTACCTGATGATCGTACTCGTCGACGAACGTCCCGAGGAAGTCACGGATATGGAACGTAGCGTAAAAGCCGAGGTCATCGCCTCCACCTTCGACGAGCCGGCGGAAAAACACGTGAAAGTCTCTACGATCGCGCTCCAAAAGGCGAAACGTCTCGTAGAATGCGGTCACGACGTCATCATCCTCCTCGACTCCATCACCCGCCTGGCCCGCGCCCATAACACCGTAGCCCCCGCATCGGGTAAAGTGCTCTCCGGTGGTGTGGAAGCCAATGCCATGCAGAAACCGAAACAGTTCTTCGGCGCAGCCCGCAAGATCGAGAACGGCGGCTCGCTGACGATCCTGGCGACGGCGCTCATCGACACCGGCTCCAAGATGGATGAAGTGATCTTCGAAGAATTCAAAGGTACCGGCAATATGGAATTGCAGCTGGAACGCCGCCTGTCCAATCGCCGCATCTACCCGGCCATCGATCTGGTGGCATCCTCTACCCGCCGCGATGACCTGCTGCTGGAAAGAGAGGTCCTCCAACGCATGAACCTGCTGCGTGTCTATCTCAACGACATGAACGCGGAAGAAGCCATGAACGAATTGCTGAAACGGATGCGCGGGACCAAGAGCAACGAGGAGTTCCTTGCGAGTATGAACGGCTGAAGCGGTTCGGCCGCCGGACCCAGCCGGCTCGCTAATGGTAATGCTCAAGCCGCTTCAGGTAAGCGGCGCTAAACCAGCCCAGTCATCCAAGGTCAGGCCACGCGCCTGGCTTAAACCAGCCCATCGATCTTCTGCGCCAGCTTCCGATCCTTATCGGTGACGATATCCCCTGCGCTATGCGTCGAGAGCCGGATCTCGACCGTGTTGTAGACATTCGACCAGTCGGGATGATGATCCATCTTTTCCGCCTCGAGCGCTACCCGCGTCATAAAAGCAAAGGCCTCCGAGAAATTTTTGAACTGGAATTTCCGGTACAAGGTGTTATTTTTTTCTTCCCACATAATCAGAATATTAAGTGTCCTTTGTTTTTTATTTTGTCCTGCGCCAGCTCCATGACCAGCTGCACCCCGGGCACGGTCCGGATGGAATTCATCAGCTGCTGTAAGTTCTCGTCCGCCACCACATCCCCCTTGAGCAGCCAGAGAAAATCCAGGTGCTTGAACTCGGGCAGCAGGTACTCCCCGTCAAACTGGTTGTTGTAGAGAAAATGTTGCAGCGACGCGCTGGGCTCCCGGTATTCGAATACCCCGAAGAAATATTTGCGCTGACGCCGGGTAAGCTGGATCTCGATCTCGTTGTTGATCCGAAAGTCGAAACGCAGACGGTTGTTCAGCTGCCAGCAGAACTGATAAGCTTTTACGGGAGCCACCAGCCCCAGCAAACGGGTCTCTTCAAAGAATTCCCCCGTCATGTCGTCCATGTTCAGCTTCAGTTTCATACTTAGTTCAAGCGCGAAAACGCCAGCCGGCCCCGGCTGTTCGCCCCCACCACCAATTCATAAATAAATTTCACGATCATCAGCCCGTTATCGCCATCCTTGTCATCCGGCCCGGCATAAAGGGCCAAAACAGGCACCTCCCGATTGTAAAAAGAACTATAATCCCCCACCCGGCTAAAGGCGCTGTCCAGCCGGTACGAAAGCCCCTTTTGCTCTTTGACCTCGCGGCAGACACCCCACCAGGCGGGAGAGGTGCCATATCCGCCTACGACCAACGTATGCGCGCTATCCACCGATGGATCGATGCGGTCGAGGTCCAGCACATAATTCAGCTGCCGGGGATCAAAAGGGAGATGCGCCGCCAGGTAATTCGACCCGAACGCCCCCTGCTCTTCCCCGGAAAAGGCGACGAAAAGATAGTTATTGCCCTTTAGCTTCGACCCCGCCAGCATCCGGGACAGCTCGATGACTCCGGCTACCCCGCCGGCATCGTCCTCCCAGGGCCTGGCCGTGATGGCGGTGTCCCGCCGAAGGCTCGTATCCACCCCCACCCCCAGATGATCATAATGCGCTGCGATGACCACCGTCGAAGCCGCCCCGTTGTCCAGGTAACCGACGACATTGTGCCCGGTGCGTTTCTTTTGCGAAAAAGCTACTTTGAGCCGGATATCCAAAGAAGCCTCGTCATCTTTGAGGTATTTCCGTTTAGCCTCCCGGGTGATATACAGGACGGGGATGCTAACCGGCTCCCCCTTTTCGCGGGGATCGAAGGCCAGGTTATCCGCCGTCTTCCCCGAGTTATAGAGGATCAGCGCCGTAGCCCCCTTTTTGGCGCAGGCGACGGCCCTGGCCCGGATGGCGCCCCGCAAGTCGAAATGGGGATTGCCCGCCCCCGTTTCCAACATCTCCCGCAGGTCCTGGAACCAGGGCGACCCGCTTTCCTGCAAGGCAATCGCCGGAGACCCCGAAATCGTACCAAGAGCGCTAAATGCCAGCGGAAAATATTCTTTGTTGAGCACAAAAGGCCGGTCGTTGACTATCAGGAACGCCTCTGCGCTCACTTCCCGGCCCTGGTCGATGTCGAAGGCCTGGAGCCAGCCATTGTTGTCCCCCCTGGGTCGTATACCGATCTTACTCAATTCGCTGATAATGTAGTCGCCCGCCAGCTTCTCGCCCGGACTGCCCGTCCGCCGGCCTTCCAGCCTGGCATCCGAAAGATAACGGATATGCGCTTCCAGATTGGCGAGGACGATCTTGTCGGTCTTTTTGCTCTTTTGCGCGGAGGATGGGTGCTGGATAAAAAGGAAGGGCAGGGTCAGGATAGGTGTTAAAAATTTAATACGGAAGATCATACAAGCCGGTTTAACATAACGATCTGTGGTACAAAAAGATGCCCACAAACGGGTGTTCCAAAGGTAAGATGGATTTATTTTCTACACTCACCTTTTTTCCTTTAGTTTTGCAGATTGCCCTTTCCGGAGTTGAACCGGCGGCTGGACCGTAGATGGGGCTGATAAATAAGCTTATGGCGTTACCGCACCTTATTAAGTATGTGTATACCAATGGGACCGATGAAGTGATTCGTCGGGGGAAAAAGATCCATGCCATTGGTTATGTTGAACTGATCGAATACGACGAGCTATTCGAATCCGTGACCTTTCGCGTCAAGGACGACAGCTATACTACCTATTACAAGGTATATGTGCAGAAATTCAAGGACCCGAAATCGCTTTCCATCCGTTGTAGTTGTCCCTACAACCTGGGCGACATCTGCCGTCACGAAGCAGGCGCCCTTATCCAGCTTCAGGAGCTGCTGGACCGGAATATGCTGAAAGCGGAAGAGGTGCAATATGATCAGCGGCATACGGTCGTCAAGATGAAATTCATCGATCTCAAAACCATCCGCCTGCTCTGCTCGCCGCAAACCCTCGCCGATGCGGAGAAATATCTTCGTACCCAGCGGGCCAAGATCGAATACGCCAAGGACGAAGTGGTAAAAGCATCCGTGGAGATCGACGGACAGGTCTACCAGGTGGTGCTCCGTAAGAACGAAGAACGCAATTTCGATACAAGTAGCGACTTTCCCGATGCCGTTCACCCGCTGTCCCTGCCCAAGGTGATCGTCCTGCTGCAGCTGCTGCATGCACACGGCGCGTACTATTTCGATAGCATCCGCAATTGGGACAAGGAAAAGAACAAGCTGCTGGAGGCCTATGGCTATTCGCTTTCCGACGATCTGGCGGGAAAATTTGAGTTCACCTACAAAGACGGCAAACCTTTTCTCCGGGTCCTCGACACTTCGATAAAACGCGTGGCGCCGGTAGCCAGCAGCCGCCCGCGGCCGGTGGAAGCGGAAGCGAACGCCACCATCTTCACGGAAGAAGAAAAACTCGCCGGCAACGCACAACGCCTGGGCGTCGTATTCAATTTCAACCAGGACAACTTCCCCGGTTTCACCCTGGATGCGATATCGGGAGAAAGCAACGAAGAACAAACGGCCTATGCCGGCAAGATCGAACGGATGGATCTTTCCAAATTCATCAACATCGAGCCGTTCAACGAATTCGACAAACAAATGGTCCCCTCGCTCCGCAAAATGCAAAGCGCGGATATCAACAAATACCTGAACCGCAACTCTCCCTTTAGCGGCATCTGGGAAAACATCATCCACCACGAGGAAGACGACCTCCCCGAAGAGACGAAAAAGCTGATGGTGGAATACCTCCACCCCAAGCTAAGAAAGCTGTTCGCGGAGCTGAATGCCAACCCCTTTGTCTTTTATCTCAACGGACATAAACCCTTCAAGACCGCCAACCTTCAACCCGTAGGTCTCTCCGGCGATGTGGTGACCCCACAGTTCGCGGTGTCCGCGGAAAAAGACGGCTACGCGGTGAGCTGTTTCGTCAAGATCAACGGTCAGCCGGTGGATATCTGCCGCAACGAATGCCAGAGCCCGCTGATCTTCTTTTATAACAACAACCTCTATTTGTGGAACCGGCCGGAAGATATCGCGCTGGCCGAGAAATTCACCGGCCGCGAAAGCCGGGTGATCTCCAAGGCGGACTGGCCCACACAGCTGCGCGATTTTGTGCTCCCGCTCACGCGGGATTACCAGGTCGATTTCGACAATGGATTGATCCGCGAGATCAAGGACGGCGACCCGGAAAGGAAACTATTGCTACAGGAAAAAGGCGATTATCTCGTCTTCCAACCCCTGTTCTCGTACAAAGGGTTCGAGACCCGCCCCGGCGGCAAGGACGAGATCGTCGTTCCGGATGGCGACAGGGTCCTCATCGTCCACCGCAACAAAGAAGCCGAACTGCAATTCTTCCGCAAACTGGAATCCCTGCATTCCGCCTTTATCCATCCCGAAGGCTCGCACAGCCTGGCGCTCAAGGGCGCGGACGTCCTCAAGAACAACTGGTTCTTCCTTTTCGTGGACGCCATGGAAGAGATGAAGGTGCCGGTGTTCGGCTTCGACGCCCTCAAGAATTTCCGTTTCAACACGGCGAAACCGCAGACCAAGATCCATATCAGCAGCAACACGGATTGGTTCGACGCCCGCGTAGACATCGTCTTCGGCGATCAAAAGGTGACCATCGCCGACGTCAAGAAAGCCCTCGGCAACCGCCAGCAATTCGTGCCCCTTCACGACGGCACCCTGGGCGTCCTCCCCGAGGAATGGATCAAGAAATACTCCCTGCTTTTCCGGGTCGGCGAGGGCAAGAGCAATCAACTCCGGCTCTCTAAATATCATATGAGCGTCATCGATGAGCTCTATGAGAACCGCAACGAAGAAGAGCTGATCATCCGGCTGGAAGAGAAATACGAACAGCTGCGGGAATTCAACCGCATCCGCGAAGTGCCGCCGCCCGAACATCTGGAGCCCATCCTGCGTCCCTACCAGGTCCATGGGTTCCACTGGCTCAACTATCTCCAGGAGGTGAACTGGGGCGGTATCCTGGCCGACGATATGGGTCTTGGTAAAACCATTCAGGCCTTGTCGTTCCTGCAACACTTCCGGGATGAGAACAGCCGGTTGAGCGCACTCGTGGTCTGTCCCACCACGCTGATGTTCAACTGGGAGAATGAGATCAAGAAGTTTACGCCGACGCTGACCTACCATATCCATCATGGCGGCGACCGCACCAGGAATAAAGAGGCCCTGTCGCAATACAATGTGATCATCACCACCTATGGCACCCTGCGCAGCGATATCAAGCTGCTGCTGGAGCTCAACTTCGACTACGCCGTGCTGGATGAGTCACAGGCCATCAAGAACCCGGGAAGCAAGGTCACCAAGGCTGCCTGCCTGCTCCAGGCCCGGCACCGGCTTTGCATGAGCGGTACCCCCCTGCAAAATAACACCTTCGATATCTTCGCACAGATGAACTTCCTGAACCCCGGCATGCTGGGCAGCCTGGAATTCTTCCGCCAGGAATTCGCCGTGCCGATAGATAAATTCGGGGAACAGGACCGGAAAGAACACCTCCGGAAACTGCTTTATCCCTTTATCCTGAGAAGGACAAAGGAACAAGTGGCCAAAGACCTGCCGGACAAGACCGAGACCATCCTCTTTTGCGAGATGGAGGACGAACAAAGAAAAGTCTATGAAGCGTATCGCAATGACTACCGCGATAAGATCATGGGCACCATAGAAAGCCAGGGCATCCAGCGCTCACAGCTCACCATCCTCCAGGGCCTGATGAAGCTCCGGCAGATCTGCGACTCCCCCGCCATCCTCAACGAGACGGATAGATATCCGAATCATTCGATAAAGCTGGACGAACTGGCCCGCGAGATCACCGAGAACATCGGCGACCACAAAGCCCTGATCTTCTCCCAGTTCCTGGGAATGCTGGCGTTGATCCGGGAACGGCTCAAAGAGCTCGACGTCAAATTCGAATATTTCGACGGCAGCACCTCCGCGATAGAACGGGAACGGGCCATCCAAAGCTTCCAGAACGATGACACCTGCCGGGTGTTCCTGATCTCGCTCAAAGCCGGCGGCGTGGGTCTCAACCTGACTGCGGCCGACTATGTCTACATCGTAGACCCCTGGTGGAACCCCGCAGTGGAACAGCAGGCGATCGACCGGACCCATCGTATCGGACAGACCAAGAACATCTTTGCCTACCGCATGATCTGTAAAGACACCATCGAAGATAAGATCCTGCAATTGCAGGAAAAGAAACGCATCCTGGCCAAGGACCTCATTGCCGATGACGACGGATTCGTCAAGAGCCTCACCCGGGCCGATGTGGAGTATTTATTCTCCTAAGCTGGCCTGTTCTCCCGGCCAGCGACACTGTTTACCGATTTGGCAAAAAGTCAAGGGGGTCCCTTCACCCTTATGGCATCTATTTTTGCCACTGGTACCTTGGCGGGTATGACCGCAAGGCGCCGCGGAGTATTTTAGCAGACAATTTGTAATGGATTTGTATATGAGTAAGTATCTACTTTTGGTCCTGGTAAGCCTGGCTTTATGCGCAACGCGTTCATATTCACAGTCCAACGTCAGGGGCTCGGTAGCCGGCGCCCTCGTCGACACCACGGGAGGTAAACAAACCCCCATGGGGAATGCCACGGTCTCGGTGACCCCCATCGGCGGGGACTCCACGGATGCCGTCTATACCGTCTCCGATAAAAAGGGCGCTTTCTCGCTCAAGGGTATCCGGGCCGGCCAGTACCGGCTGCTGATCACCTATGAAGGCTACCAGGCCATCGACCGGCGCTTCGCCATTTCCGACAGCGGTGCGGCGGTCAATTTCAATACGCTCTATATGCAGCATTCGGACAATATGCTGGAGGCGGCGATCGTACAACGGCCACCCATGGGCATTAAAAAGGATACCACGGAATACAATGCCGGCATGTTCGCCACCAAACCTAACGCCGTAGCGGAAGACCTGCTCAAAAAGATGCCGGGGATGTCGGTCGACAACAGCGGCAATATTACCCATGCCGGGGAGACGGTAACGCGCGTCCTCGTCGACGGCAAACGGTTCTTCAGCGACGATCCCAAGCTGGCGACCCGGAACCTGCCCCCCGATGTCATCGACAAGATCCAGGTCTTCGACGATCTCAGCGACCAGAGCAAATTCACCGGTTTTGACGATGGTAACCGGGTAAAGACGATCAATATCGTGACCAAAAAGAACAGCCGCAAAGGCTATTTCGGGAAATTCGTGGGCAGCGACGGCACGGACGGCTACTACGATGAAAGCCTCAACTTCCACCGGTTCGATGGCAACACGCAGATGTCGGCACTCGGCCAGGGAAACGATGTCAATAAGCAGAACTTCACCGCGCAGGATATCTTCGGCAGCAGTGGTGGCGGCGGCGGCGGACGCCGGGGTGGCAATGGCGGCGGTGGCGGGGCTCCTTCGGCAAGCACCAGCTATCAGTCCAATGGCGTGACGACGGTGTGGGCCGGCGGTTTAAATTACAAGAATACCTTTGGTACCGACCCCAACCATTCCACCGACGTGTACGGCAGCTATTTTTACAACTGGCAGCACATTGTGCTCACACAGAACGATAGCGCCATCAACCCGGTAAAAACGGTCGATGGTTCGGATTCCTCGTTGACCAATGTCGGCAACAGCACGAACATCTCGCGCATCTCCGCGCACCGTGTCTTTTTGAATATAGAAAGCCGGTTTGACAGCAACAACTCGCTGATCTTCCGGCCGAATATCACCATCCAGAAGAGTACCCCCAACGGGTCTTCCTTCACCTCGGAATACGACAACCACGGCAACCCTATTTACAACGAGAATGGCTATACGTCCAGCGAAAATTCCGGGTTTCAGATCAACGGCTCCAATCTACAGCTCCGCCACCGGTTTGCCAAACAATACCGCACGATCTCGCTGGACATCAACACCACCGCCAACGTCAACAACGGCACCGGCTATAATCATTCGATCAACACATTCTGGCCCAGCCCCACCAACAAAGCCTATTACGTAGATACGCTCAACCAATTTTACAACGACTCGCTGAAAAACTGGTCGATCACCCCTACCCTGTCCTATACCGAGCCGCTGAACAAAAAGCAGATCCTTCAGCTAACCTATTTTCATACCTACACCAACACCACCACGATCAACAATACGTATGATTATGTCGACTCGCTGAAGGCATACGCGAAATACGATTACCTCTTCAGCAACTCGTATAAATTTACTTCCAATGCGGACCAGGTAGCCCTGGCCTGGCGTATCCAGGACCCGAAATACAACCTCTCCGTGGGTTCGGGTATTCAATGGACGGAGTTCGACAGCTACAATACCACCAAGGGTATCCCCGTGGATCATGGCTATATCAACTATACGCCCACGGTGAATTTCGGCTATACGTTCTCGAGCACACAGCATCTCCGGGTGAACTATATGGGCCGTACCGGTACGCCTAACGCTGCACAGCTCCAGCCCCTGCTCACGACCTCCGATAGCATCAACTACACGCAGGGCGATCCGGGCCTGAAACCGCAGTTTACGCATTCGCTGCGCATCCTCTACGCCAATTTCGATCCCGGCACGCAGCATGTGATCTTCGCGACCCTTAACGCCAGCACGATCGTCAACGACATCCAAAGCGCCGTCTACCAAAATGCTGAAGGTGGCCGGACAAGCACTTATACCAATCTCAACGGCACCTGGAATATCAATGGCTTCTTCAACTATGGTTTCCCGCTCGCGCATCCCAAATCGAACCTGAATTTCATGACGAATGTCACCTATAACCAAAGCCAGACGCTGCTGGCCCAGGATTCCGCTTCCTATTATCATGGACTGGGCATAGCGCATGAATATACCAGGACCACCGGGTTAAACGAGACGATCAAGTGGACCACCAATATCAAAAAGAATTTCGACATGAATTTCAGCTCGACCACGGGATATACCATCAATACGACTTCGGGTGTGTCCAGGCCTGTGGTCGACACCGCCAAGACCTCGGGCAGCTCCTCCGGCAGCGCCAGCAATAGCCTGAACACGTTTGCCGAGACCCTTTCGGCGGAATTCACCGCCTATACCAATAGCGGCTGGCTGATCGCGGCCAATTTCGACTATACCTATACGTATACTCCGTCAAAGACCTATACGGCGCATATCCCCCTGCTCACGCCCAGCATCGCCAAACAGCTGTTCAGGAAAAAGAACGGCGAGCTCCGGCTGACGGTCTTCGATGTATTGAACAAGAATACGTCGGTATCCTCAACGGTTTCGGGAGGGACGCAGAACTATCAGCGGACCAACGTGCTGACCCGTTACGCCCTGCTCACCTTCACGTATAACCTGAATAATTTTCCCGGGTCGCAGCAGCGGCGACCGGGCATGTTCCCCCCTGGTGGCAGGTTCCGTGGCCCTGGCGGCGGCGGCGGTTTCCGCGACGGAAATGGCGGTTTCCCGATCAATTAAGACCGGATGGCGATCAAATAATGTGTATAAGCGTGCCTGTTATCCCTTACGGCGATACAGACGTAAGTTCGTACCTCCTACCTGGGATTGCCCATGGAAAAGAATGGAAAGCAGCGAACCGAAAAAACGGGGAAGACTGGTGGGCGAAGGCCGGTATATTTCTTTGTAAATCCGCGCCTTACGAACGTCGTATTGCAGATTGTCTTTCAGCATCGATATTGGATTTTGAGGGGTTACGTAAACAATAATCCTCGTGCTCTTAACGATGAAGTTAGCTATTTATTATTCAAAGTTGTGTTAAAAGCGATGGTAATTTTGCTATTGCAGGCCCCTGGAAAGGATTGTATCTTGCCGGAAATCCTTACTTATGAGAAGCGCAATACTCACATTCGCGCCTTTTATTCTTTCCGCCTCCCTTTCCGCGCAAGGGGTTTTCTCCAACAAGACCCAGGTCGTCTTGGAGAAGGTGATCCAGGATTATCCCAATCATTTCTATAACATCAAAGGGGAGCTGATCAGCCAGGCGCTACAGACCGCCCGGTACAAATCGACCCTCGGGATACCCGGATCCAGCTCCAGTACGGTGACTCTCGCCACGACGACCAGCGGCACGGGATCGGACTGGCATTGTACCGTTCTCGAAACCGCGGATTTCAACCAGGCCCGCACCCGTTTTGCCGAGATCTACGACCAGCTCAGCAATAGCATCATCACCACGGAGCAACAAAAGACGTTTATCCTGAGCGGCCAGTACGAAACGCCTTCCCAGGGTAAGAAGTATACCCAGGTGATGTTCTCCCTGCTGCCCGGCGTGGGCGAGATGAAACGGCTCCACGTCGAACTGACCCTCGACGCGGCGGAACAGGGATGGGTAGTCGCCCTTAACGTCTCCGACCAGGAGCCACGGGAAATTGCCAGATTTTAAACCATCAGGGTATAGCTGCGCAGGACCTCATCGATCTCTTCCAGCCGGAATGGCTTGGAGATGTATTTGTTCATGCCCGCCTCCAGACATTTTTCCCGGTCCCCCTTCATGGCGTCGGCAGTCAGCGCGATGATGGGCAGATTACACCAGGGTTCGGGCATCTGCCGGATGTGCTTTGTCGTGGTATAGCCGTCCATCTCCGGCATATTGACGTCCATAAAGATCAGGACGGGGTCGCATTGCGGCAGCCGTTCCAGCGCCTCCCGGCCATTGCTGACCTGGATGACCTCGAACCCCATGCGTCGCAGCACTTCGGAGATCAGGAGCATATTGATAGGATCGTCATCGGCGACCATGATGCTGGTGGACCCGGAGATCCGCTCCAGGTTGTTACGCGGATGCGCGAAATGTTGTCCTTCGTGTCCCAGGTTGAGCTCGAACAACGAAAGCAGCGCGCCGTATAGTTCGTGCATCTTCACCGGTTTGGACAGGAATTTATTGATGCCCACCCGCGCAGCCTCGTGCTGGTAGATGTTTTTTTCCAACGAAGAAAGCATGAGGATAAAAGGCTCCTTGTTGCCCGGGAACATGCGTTTGAGCTCCTTGACCAGGGTGATGCCATCCATCTCCGGCATCAGGTGATCCGTCAGGATGAGACTGTAGTTTTCTTTTCTTTGCCGCGTCGCCTTGACCATGGCGATAGCTTCTTTGCCGCTGGAAGCCAGATCGGCCGGGATATGGAAAAAGCCGAAGATCTCCTGCATCAGCTGCCGGTTGGTGGCGTTGTCGTCTACGACCAGCACCTTCTCGAGCAGGGCCTTCTGCGGCAATAGCACCTCCGGCTGTTCGTTCGCTATCTCCAGCACCAGGTGCAGCGTGAACACACTCCCCTTTCCGGGATCGCTTTCCACCGTAAGATGTCCGCCCATGAGCTCGGCCAGGCTTCGGGAGATGGTCAGCCCCAGCCCCGTTCCGCCATATTTCCGTGTCGTGGACGTATCCGCCTGGGTAAAGCTTTCAAAGACTTTTTGCAGCTTCTCGCGCCGGATGCCTATACCCGTGTCCCTTACTTCGATGGCGAGCTTGATAAAAGATTTGCTATCCTTTTGATAGACAGGGCTGTTCTTTTTAATGGAGACGAGGATCTCACCCTGGCCGGTGAACTTGATGGCATTGCCGAGCAGATTGACCACGACCTGGCGGATGCGCACCGGGTCGCCCAGGAACTGCGAAGGGATCGTGGGATCCACCCGGTATAACATTTCCAGTTTCTTTTCAAAGGCCTTGAGCGTAAGCATGTCCACCGTCTCTTCGATGATCTCGTCCAATTTGAAAAGGGTGTGATCGATGAGCAGCTTGCCAGCTTCGATCTTGGAGAAATCCAGGATGTCATTGATGATCTCGAGCAGGCCGTAAGCGGATTTTTTGACATTTTGCAGATAGTCACGTTGCGATTTCTGCAGTTCAGTGGTGAGCACCAGGTCGGTAAAGCCGATGATCCCGTTCATCGGGGTCCGCAGCTCATGACTCATATTGGCCATGAACTCGCTCTTCGCATGGCTCGCGGATTCCGCCAGTTCCTTGGCCTGTACCAATTCCACCTCGATCTGTTTCCGCTCGATGGCCGCGGCAATCGAGGAAGCATACGACCGCAGGATCGCAAATTCGGCCTCGTACCATTCCCGCTCTTCTTCGATCTCATCGAATCCTACAAACCCCCAGAATGTCCCGTTCTTGAGAAATATCGGCAATGCCACGCTCGACAGCACGTTCGCCCGGTTCAGGATATCCAGCAGCTCTCCGTTGGTCTCCTTGCTTTTGTAGGTCACAAAGGGCTGATGCTGCTGCAATGGCTCGACGATCCCCATGATATTCCCAAAAGGGATATTGTGCATGTTCTCCTGGTCCTGACGGTAGTCCGCGGCCTTCCGCGTCCACTCGTGCGTCTGGCTCGTCATCCAGGTCCCCGTGCCGCTATCGAAATGGTTCTGGAACAAAAAGACCCGGCTGACCATGGCCGTACTGCCCAATGCCTGGATGGATTCGAGGATGGCCTGGTTGAGATCGGTATTGATCAGCAGGGAATGGGTCGCCTGCGACACCGCCTGCAGGAGATGGTCCTTTTTCCTGAGCTTTTCCTGCGCGATCTTCTGGTCGGTGATATTACGGGACGTACAGATAAGCTTCACCAGCTCGTTCTCATCGAGTATCGGCTTGATGATACTCTCCAGCCAGATATAGATCCCGTTCTTCCGCAGCACACGGTAACGGACGATGATGCTGTTCTCGATGCCCTGCAGGATGAGGCCCTCGGTAAACGCCGGCACCTGCTCCATCGTCAGGAATTTATGCCGGTCGTCCGGATGGATATACTGATCGAAGGTTCGCCCGATGATATCGTCTACTTCGTACCCCAGCACCTTGCTTACCGACGGCGAAAGATACCAGATCGTACCATCCGTGGCATGTACACTGATGATGTCTTCGGAGTTCTCCGCCAGCAACCGGAATTTCTGTTCGCTGTTCAGCAAGGCATTTTCCGCTTCCTTTTGGAACGTGATGTCCTGGGCAATACCGAACTGCATCTGCTCGTCCACGACTTTGCCCTTAACGGATAGATATCGCATCCATCCCTGCTTGGTGATGATCCGGCACGAGAACGACGTTTCATAACCCGTGCTCTCTTTGTGCTGGATGGCCTTGGCGAATTCTTCCGCCACCAGGGCGAAATCTTCCGGCACTACATACAGATGAAGAAAATTATCGATAGGGATCTTGTCCGGATCTTCTTCGTCCATGGCCAGCAACGCCTTGAACTCTTTACTGAGGAAAAGCTCGCTGCTGATGAAATCCATGTTCCACGAGCCCATCTTCGCATAGGTCATGGCATAGGACAAGGTACGGATGGCTTCCTCCTTGCTTTTTTCCATCTGCAGCTTTTCAGAGACATTCAACCCGATACCCTGGATCTCGTTGACCTGGCCGTCGTCGCCGGAAAGCGCGATGAATTCCCATTCCGTCCAGATAAACTCGCGCGAACGCCCAATGGGTTTCCGGATCAGCAGCCGGAAGACCTTTCCCGGATCGTTCCAGCAGTCGCTGGCAACCTGCTGGCAACGCGCCATGTCCTTGGGGAATATGGTATTGTAGAAAAGGGTCTCGGGGATCTCGGCATCCGTATAACCGAACGTCCGCAAAAAAGCGGGGTTGGCATAGGTAAAATGCCCCGCCCTATTGATCCGGATGACATAGTTGGTTTGGGACTGCAGGATCGACGCGAGAAACTTCTTCTCGTTGAGTAATTCATTGCGGGCATTCTGCAGCTCCTTGTAGTTCTTCTCGCCTTTTTTGAAGGCCGGCTCCAGCACCAGGATGATCAGCCCTACGATGGCGGCGATAAGCGAGATCAGCTTTCCGGTGTCGATCGTCGACACTTCTCCGTTCATCTCGTTGACCAGGGCCGAATAATGCTGGTTGATCTCACCCATGACAAGCTGGTATTTATGCTCGTTGTAGAGGAGGTTACGCTCATATAGCCTTTTGTTCATCTGGAGCATGCCGGAATCGGTCTGGACCAGCTCCTGGCCGATGGCCATCAGGGACTCGAGATAAGGACGGGCGGAAGAAAGCAATAATTTGATCTGAAAGATCTGCTGAGGGACCGGAGAAGGCGTAGAACCGGCCTGTTGCTGCAGAAGTGCTTGATTGTGTTGGAATTCGCTGATCAGATTGGCAATGGTATCACGCAATACGTCGGCCACGCGCGGGTCGGGATTGTTGAGCAGCAACAAGGCTTCTTTGGCTATTTGCTGACTCAATGCCTGCTGACGGCCTGACCGGTTGATCGCTTCGATTAACTCCTTGTTTTCCAGGGACCTTATCCGATTGATATAATATCCGAAGAAATTGAAAAGGAGCACCAATACCAAGAGAACCACCGAAATCCGAACTAATTTGCGAAAAGGGCTTTTCATGAATATTGCAAGTCTCCAATAGGAACGATAAATCGCCGGTTTAAGTTTCTGGGACTACAGAAAAATTGGGGTAACTACCTAGTTCTGGGTAATTAATAGTTTATAGTTTGTTCCTCTATAGACCCCGGGATCTCCCTCCATTCATATTGTTGATTACGAAGCTGTGGCTCGAATCCGGCTTCACGGATCGCGGTCTGGATCCCCTGGGCGGTGAACCGGTGCGGGGCGCCTGCAGCGCTGACGACGTTTTCTTCCAGCATGATGCTACCAAAATCGTTGGCGCCGGCATGTAAGCAGAGCTGGGCGGTCTGTTTACCCACCGTTAGCCACGAAGCCTGGATGTTCTTTACGTTTGGCAGCATGATCCGGCTGATGGCGATCATTCGCAGGTATTCTTCAGGCGTGGTGAGATTATGGACGCCCCGGATGCGCGTGAGCAAGGTGTCCACATCCTGAAAGGTCCAGGGGATAAAGGCCAGGAATCCTCGCGCCTCGGCGGGTTTTTTGGCCTGCACCTCCCTGATCTTGACGAGATGCTCCATGCGTTCCTGAAGCGTCTCGACATGCCCGAACATCATCGTGGCCGAGGTCGTGATATACTGCTTGTGCGCTTCGTGCATGATGTCCAGCCATTCCTGGGCCCCGCATTTGCCTTTGCTGATCAGCCGGCGGACGCGATCCACCAGGATCTCGGCGCCTGCACCGGGTAGCGAGTCCATCCCCGCGGCTTTGAGCGCGGCCAGCACATCGTGATGGCTCATCTTCTCTTTTTTGCAGATATGCGCCACCTCGGGCGGTCCGAGGGTGTGGAGCTTCAGCTTGGGGTAAAGCGTTTTCAGCTCACGGAAAAGCGAAGTGTAGAACGCCAGACCCAGCTCGGGATGATGCCCGCCTTGTAACAACAGCTGGTCGCCGCCCCAGCGAAAGGTCTCTTCGATCTTTCGTTTGTAGGTGTCTATATCGGTGATATAGGCATCGGCATGCCCGGGAATGCGATAAAAGTTGCAGAATTTACAGTTGGCTATACAAACATTGGTGGTAT
>Ga0210396_10000592_pt1 | contig 45736 bp, 51 predicted proteins | sample IncBWH17OmetaG_FD_155466 | JGI IMG/M metagenome (GOLD analysis project Ga0210396, IMG submission 155466) | Forest soil microbial communities from Barre Woods Harvard Forest LTER site, Petersham, Massachusetts, United States - Inc-BW-H-17-O ... | reverse complement strand
TGCCATATCTCACCAGAGATGTCAACTTGCCGACTGGATGCGAGATCGAGAGCGTCTGGGCAAACTGCGCTCGCCGTGTCCTGGTCTTGTCGTCCTGCTGCTCCGTCACGAGTCCATTCACGTCGAAATGAAAACCGCCGAGGTCGTCACTCAACAGGATGGTCGCGCTCTGGACGAAGGTGCCGAGATCGAGCTCCGGCGCTGGGCTGGCATAAAGCCGCCTCAGGTACTGGACGGAGATCGTCGGCCGTTCCTCGGCACCCTGCAGAATGACCGCTTGTATGCCTGCGAAAATCTCTCCCAGTCGGTTGCCTGACACCACCGCGCCGGTACTGTGCGTGAAGGGCTCAAACAGGGCCAGCACCTCCATACGCTCGTTGATGCTTAGCTTTGTTACTTGATTGATGCCGAGACGTTTCGAGAACTCAGGCGAATCAGCCGCATACAAGACACCATTCTCGAATTGCAGATAGCCCACTGGGGTCAGCGTTGCAGGAGTTGAGATCGTCGGCCTCGCAGGGTTTGCGCCTGGCGCGTCCGGAAGACTGCCCTGTGCTGGAAGCGTAGGTGGGCAAACCAGGAGTAGCATCGCCAACAGAGTACGAACACCGTTCATCGAGCACAGTCTCCATGTCATTCCCTCGTGAGCTGCTTTCTGCATCGGAGCAAGCCGCAGAAAGATTCAAGGTGAGGTGTCCGGCCCCTGTGAACTGCAAGAACTGGATGATATCTAACACAGCCACCATCCATGTTCGCCGCGGTCTTGAACTCCAACTCGGCGTCATCAAAAAGGAAGGAATGGAACATCCCCAGTCCATGCTCGATGTGGGCCTTTTTCGCAGGGAGATTGGAAGTAGCATCAGCGACCTCGTCTCGAAGCCTCTCCTAAGGTACAACTGACGTCTCGGACAAATATTCCCGAACACTCGCACGTCGCCAACGTTAATGAAGAAAAGTGGGCAAAGGTGAACTGGAGTCACCTTCGCCGGCTGGTTAATTAACGGTGATAGTTACAGGGGCGGAATGGCTTAATGAGCCGGATGTTCCCGTGACCATCAAGGTGAGCTGAGATGCAGGTGTTTGCCCTTTCGTATTGCTACTGCAACCAAGCGAAAACAGTGAAATGAGGACCAACAACCCCAGTACGCCCATCGATAAAATGCTCTTACGCGTAAGCGATTTCCGTTTGCGCGTCGTGAGAATGGTTCCGAACACTCCGATACCAGGTAGCAGAGCCGCAATGCCTGGGAGGGAGTAACCCGTGGCTGGCGGGGTCGTGGCGGCAGAGATGGTCAAGGTCGAGGATGACGCGCTCGATCCGGGAGAGATGGTCGTTGGACTGAAACCACACGTCAGACCAGCGGGCGCAGAGCAGGAGAGGGAGATTTGACTGTTAAAACCTCCGACAGCACTGGCGCCGATCATCAGGTTAGCCGAAGCGCCCGGCGCGACGGTGATGCTTTGACTCGAGAGAGTCAGGGAAAAATCTGGGCCCGCGACCGCCGCCGCGGGTACAACACTGGCGAACACGCTAGTTGTGCTGCCGCCGGCCGGGAAATTCGGCTGGTTGCCGCCTCCGGCCGTGAGATAAAGAGTGTTCGGATCGCCGGAGGGACCACCTCCGCCGAACACCAAATCCCACAAGCCAGGATTCACCAATGCATTCTTTGAAGAATCGGTGAGCTGCCCGAGAAACTTCCCGGTAGTGTCGAACGCGTTTATGGTGCCATCCCCGAAATTTCCCACCAGAATCGCGTTGGGGAACGTGCCGAAGGTAGATGGAGCCGTCACCACGCCCCAAGGCGCATTGAGTTTGCCACCGGCAGCGACAAAGGTGCTGATGAAATTCCCGTTCGTGTCGAAGATATCGACCTGCCCCAGACCGGCGCCGGGCTGAGCGTCGTGCTTGGCGGCATCCTGCATGGCATACGCCACGTAGATCTGGTTTCCGATGACATGGATGCCATGGGGAGCGAAGCCCGGAGCAAGTTTCGGATCGACGAACGAACCGCTTAACGAAGTGAGGTTGAAGTTGCGATCAAGAACATCGATTTTCCCGCTGTTGAAGTTCGCCGCCAAAAGGAATGTACCGTTGAGAAGCGCCAGACCTTTGTAGACTGCGCCGCTGGCGGAGTTATCGAAGGCAACCGTTGCGGTATTGCTGGTACCAATCCAGTTGGCGATCACGCCATCTTCGGTGTCAAAGATAAACTGCCCACCGCTGAAATAGGTGCCGTTTCCGTTTGAGACGTTCCCCGTAGGGCAGCCAGGGCTGCAATTACCGTTCGGATTGCTCGAGGCCCCGGGTATGGTCACCACGAGACCAGTATTCTTGTTACCCTGGCCGTCATAGAGGGTGGAGGTGCCACCGTTATTGTTGGCGATCCAAAAATCTTGCCCCGGAAGTATGGAAATTCCCCATGGATTCAGCAGTTGAGAGTCTGTGGTCTTGGCTACGCCGGCAGTATTAGACACCAAGTTGGTCTGGGAATAGCCGACCTGCTGCGCGAGCAGTCCCAAAGGAGTTGTTAGCGTCATCAGCAGTCCGAATAAGATGATTGCTTTTTTCAAGTTGTTCCTCCATAACCCTGCTTTTTGATTTGTACGAGCCTGCCGTCGGATATTTATTTTTCCGGCCCGAAGCTGCCAGTTACCGGTTGGACAGAGAATTCACATATAGTGCGGCGCCTCGAGGCTTCTAAACTCCCGTTCGAATCGTGCCGAGTCTACAGTCATCTTCTCTAAGGTCGCTTTTTAGAACGCCGCTTTGTCGAGGGAGGGGACTGTACGTATAACTGGGGTACTGCCAGGAAAAGAACCGATTCCGCAGCAACACCATCCAGAAACCGGGGTGTCACTGCACAATGATCTGGCCTGTCATCTTCGGATGAACCGAGCAGTAGTAGGGATATTTTCCCGCCTTGGTAAATGTGTGGGAAAACGTTTCGTCTGTATCCCTCACCTTGGACTTGAACACGCCCTCTGTGCTGACAATCGTATGGGGAGTGTCATCACGGTTGGTCCACGTCACTGTCCCTCCGACGGGTACTGTGACCGTTTGCGGCCCAAAACTGAAATTGTCGATCTTTACGTCCACATTTGGCGAGGACGGTTGGTCGCTCGCACTGGCGTTCGGGGATCCCGCTGACAGCAGTGCAATCGCAATAACTACTACCGCCACGAAAGTTCCTACCCACACGTGTTTACTCGTCATTGTTGTATTCCTTTCCGATGTTGGATCTGTTTGTTTAAGCGGAATCCTCGGTGGCTGCCCTCAGCGAGAGTTAGTTACCAGGCTTGCAGTCGTTCGATTCGCCGCTCTTGGCCCTCGGGCTGTCTGGCTTCCAGGGAGACATTGGCGCGGACGTTGCAATAGGCACCGTGCCGCCTCTCTGGTTAGGGATCTTGCCCCCGAAGCGATCCTCACCCCCCGCTATACGAGGACTCGATTTGTTCCGGCTGATGATCTGCTGGCTTTGAGACCACCCATACCCCGTCGCCGTTCAAGACATAAATGAAATTGCGCTCGTCCTGAAGCCACTTAACCACTCCCGAGAATTTCTGCACTACTCGAGGAGCGGCTGGATTCGACAAATCCCAAAGCACAAGGTCCTCGTTGGAGGTGCCGCCGTGCATCGGTCGGTCTCCGGTTCCGGAAATGATCGCCAAATCACCCGTCACGTTCATCCTGCTCGACACAGCTGGATCTGGCCACGGAATTACTCCAACCGTTTTCGGTTGAGCGGGCTTGCTGATATCGATAATCGAAATACCTTCATCTTTTGAGTGCTGCACGTAGAGGTAGTACTTGTCATTGACTTTCTTCTGTATTGCCATGTCGACAGGCGATTGTCCAGGGAACGAAATATGTGCGACCACATCTGCCTGGTTGTCGGACGTTTTGATTTTGTGATTCTTGGCCGATGCTCCACCAGACACAAGGAACACGGTGGTAAGAACTGCCAAGGCCGCCGAGTTGAACTTAACGAGGCTGCTTCTTAAATTCTTCACAATCCCCTCCCGCAAATCGAGTCTCACCATGGATAACGGACTTTCTGGTCCCTTATTCCACTCGATCACAGAAATCGTGGAGTGATACCAGCAAGTGATTCAGTTCAACGATTATTGCCTGAGGAGTTGGTTCTCGGGGGAGTCGGGAATACACAATGCTGTCAGAAGCGCTTGCCAAAAGTGTGGTATTGCCACTCGCCCTGCCTGCATTGTGTTTCTCGAAACAAGTTGTTGTTTGAGGGAAATTAATCAACGATTCTGATTGTTTTACTATGTGCCGCGTCAGGAGCGGAGCTGCAACTCGAACCTTTTGAGCTTTTCACCGAAATTGGAGACTTGCAGATCGCGATGCGGCCCCGCTCATCACAGGTGGAGGTCTTCTCGACCGATCGATTCGATCTCCAAATCCGAGAATTGACGAGCAAGCGGCTTGTCTTTCTCTCTAATAAAGTCCGGATCGACAGACACCTCTCTCGTCGCCCCGGGCTCTTTGCGCTCTGTGCGCGGATGTCGGTCCACAGAGGGCGCTACCGATACCAGTGACTCGCGAACTGCCTTCCGGGCTCTGGCCAAGCGTGACATGACGGTTCCTGTCGGGATCAACAATATGCTTGCGATCTCCTGGTACGACATTTCCTCCACTTCACAAAGTAGGAGGGTTTCCCGGTAATGCACGGGCAGATTGTAGATGGCGCGCTGCACTAGCTGGGAGTTAGAGCGATTCATCAGAATCGTTTCGGGAGTCTCCGTATCAACTGGCGGTTCATAGCCGTCCTTCTCCGAGTCGATCGCAACGGTCATACGCCGCTTCAGTTTTGAGCATGAACTGAGAAAAGTGTTTTTCAGGATCCTAAACATCCATGCCCGGAAGTTGGTGCCACGCTGAAATGATGCGAAACTGCGTAAAGCCTTTAGATAAGTCTCTTGCACGAGATCCTCGGCATCGTTCTGGTTGTGCACAAGCCAGCGCGCGAAGTTGTAAAGGGAATCGAACAGGGGCATGGCCAACTCTTCAAACCCTGGCAACGATTTATCGTCTTGTGAGGATGAAGTCCCGAATCCGACAATCCCTTGTAGCCCAAGTGCGATACGCCTCATTTGCCTTCTCCCAAACCAGTTCGAAACCCACTCTCCGCTATGCTGATTTTTTTGTCTGCGAACAAAACTCAATGACTTTTCCACCTTGCTGAGGAGGTCTCCACTTCAACGGTTTCCGGAAATTCTTCGGTACCCAAAACTCAATCACCTTTGCCATGACCATCTCCTTGATCTTGTGATCTCCGACCAATCTGACGTGCCAGTCCTCCGGCGTCAATTTACTGAGGCTTTTCTCGCCATAACCCGTTTGCTGCTTGTTAAGCAATTGGTGTCTAAGGGGTTAGCTCTGCACATTATTCTGGCTGGGTCTGACACTTGGGTCTGCTACAGGTGCTAGACTTCCATGCCGAACCCAAGTGCGCTATGGAACCTGTGCGCCACATGGCGATCGTGCGATTCGGAACCTACGAGGTTTCTCTCCAGTCCGGCGAAATGCGCAAAGGGGGCGTGAGAATCAAAGTCCAGCAGCAACCGATGAAATTGCTGGAGATCTTGCTGGAGCGTCCGGGGGAAGTCGTAACGAGGGAGGAATTGCGCAGCCGAATCTGGGTCGACGAAAGTTTTGGTGATTTCGACCAAGCTGTCAACATCGCCATCGCGAAACTCCGGAGTGCCTTAGGCGACTCGGCTGAAAATCCTCGGTTTATCGAGACGCTTCCCAAACGTGGGTATCGATTCATTGCGGACGTGTCGGTTATCGATACAGACTCCCGCCTGAAAGACCCGCCATCTTCCCCTGGAGATTTGCCGACGACAGAGCCCGGACATAAGGTCCAAGGCGGTGGCCTGGCCGTTGCCCCCAAACGCCGGATGTGGCCGACGCTTCCTGTCATCGCCGCCTTGGCGCTCCTGCTGTGTTTGTCGATTCTTGCCGTTCGGCTATTTCGTTCGCGTGGCCGTGCGCCCAAGGGTATCCGATCCTTGGCGGTGCTTCCGCTGGACAACCTCTCGGCCGATACCTCGCAGAATTACTTCGCGGATGGCATGACGGACGAGTTGATCACCGACCTGGCGCAGATCAGCGCCTTGCGGGTGATCTCCCGCACCTCCGTAATGACATACAAGGGAGCGCGCAAGCCACTGCCACAGATCGCTCGCGAGCTGAACGTGGATGCCGTCGTAGAAGGCACCGTGCTCCGTTCCGGCGACCAGGTCCGCATCACGGCGCAGCTAATAGATGCGTCTACGGACAAGCATTTATGGTCTCAGAGCTATGAGGGTGACTTACGTGACACCTTGGCGCTCCAGAACAGCGTGGCTAGAGCCATCGCAGATCAAATTCGGATTAATGTGACTCCGCAGGAACAAGCTGCGCTGAAAAGCGTAAAGGTTGTTAATCCGGAAGCTTACGAGTCTTATCTTAAAGGGCGCTACTTCTGGAATAAGCGAACCGCGGATAGTTTGAAGGTCGCTCTGGCTTATTTCAAGCAGGCAATCGAAGAAGACCCGAAATACGCCCGAGCCTATTCTGGCTTAGCCGACACGTATGCCTTGCTGGGAGACTGGCAGTATGCAGTGATGCCCCCCACGGAAGCATTCCCCAAGGCGAAGACTGCGGTGCTCAAAGCTCTGGAATTAGACAGCACGCTCGGCGAAGCCCACAACTCGCTTGCGTTCATTCTGGATGGATTCGACTGGGATTTTGACTCTGCCGGGGAGGAATTCCAGCGGGCCATCGAACTAAACCCAGGCTACGCAACCGCTCACCATTGGTATGCTTGGCACCTCAGTCTATTAGGTCGGTATGACGAAGCGATCGCGGAAATGAGAAGAGCGGAAAACCTGGATCCGCTATCTCTTATCATTAACGCCGATCTGGCAGAGCTCCTCGTCATCTCCCACTCTTACGACGAATCAATACGACAGAGCCGCAAGACGATCGAAATGGATCCCAATTTTGCACTGGCACATAATCAACTCGCCCAAGCGTATCTTCAAAAGCACATGTACGATGAAGCGGTCGCGGAACTGCGAAAAGCGGTCCAGCTCTCTGGAGGTAGCCCGACATGCATAGCTAATCTTGCTCGCGCCTTTGTCGCATCGGGCAAGAGGAGCGAAGCGGTAAGCCTGCTGAGCGACCTGAAGAAGCGCTCCAACCCGGGCTATTCGAATGCTTCGGAGATTGCCATGACCTATGCATCTCTCGGAGATACGAATCAAGCCATGGATTGGCTCGAAAAAGGCTACGAAGAGCGATTTAACCCAGGAGTCCTGCTGCGACCGGGCTTCGATTCTCTCCGCTCCGACTCGCGCTTTCAAAACCTTGTGCACCGCGTTGGCCTGCCCCAGTAAGATCTGCTCTACCTTGTGCCGTTGGCCCTGAATCCGGAGACCTTCCTTCGATCACCGCTGCCCGCCCGAACTATCTTCAGCGTTCAATAAATTCTGGAGGGAATAAACCCCACGGCTGAGCGGTTATGCACTGCGAGGCATACCTGCTGTTTCTGGCGAGCAACGGCCGCCTTTGGCAGTGCCTCTGGCCACGCGCTGGCCCGGACCAAAGATGGAAATGACGACTTCCTACTTCATGTCGGGGTGCACCTGGGTAACCACGGTGCTCATTGCAGTATGCGGGCTTATGCCCGCTGCCTGGGCGCAAGGCTCCGCGGAGGACGTGCACATAACTCCGCGGACTGAGCATGTGCAGACCCAGAATCAGCAGCCAACTGAAGATCCGGCTTTGAAAACTTACATGAAACCGATCAAGGTCGATGTGAACCTGGTCCTGGTGTCGGTGTCGATCCTGGATCCCCTGAACCGCCAAGTCATTGGGCTGGATAAAGAGAACTTCCAATTGTTCGAGGGCAAGGAAAGGCAAGAAATCCGACACTTTTCGAGTGAGGATGCTCCCGTTTCCCTCGGCGCCATCTTCGACGTGAGCGGCAGCATGGCAGGTAAAATCGAGCGAGCCCGCGAGGCGGTGGTGGAGTTCTTCAAGACAGCGAACCCTCAGGACGAGTTTTTTATGATCGCATTTGCCGACAAGCCGGAAGAAGTCACGGACTTTACACAGTCGGTGGAGGACATCGAGGGGAGGCTGGTGTATACGGTTCCGAAGGGGCGCACGGCCCTGCTGGATGCGATTTATCTGGGTCTCAGCAAGATGAGGCAGGCCAAGTACGGGAAGAAAGCACTGCTCATCATCTCGGACGGCGGAGACAACCACAGCCGGTATACGGAAAACGAGATCAAGAACCTGGTGAAGGAATCGGATGTGCAGATCTATGCGATCGGTATCTACGACCATTATTTTCCGACTGACGAAGAACGCTTGGGTCCACAGCTGCTGAGCGACATCACTGAACTCACAGGTGGGCGCGCATTCTCGATCGACAATCCGAACGATTTGCCGGACGTCGCCACAAAGATCGGGATCGAGCTACGCAACCAATATGTGCTCGGATATCGGCCAAGCAATCCCGTCCACGATGGTAAATGGCACAAGATACATGTGAAATTGGCGCCGCCTAAAGGGCTGCCACCGCTCCGGGTCTACGCCAAGACTGGCTATTATGCCAGTTCGGAATAACAACGTTCCGCCTACTTTCTGTGGATCCAGGAACGGCTGTGCAGCGGCCGCTCGGAGCTTCATCAAGCGGCGGAGCGAAACCGTTGCCTTTGCAATCGCATACTGTCTGCGAGTCAACCACCTCCCCAGGTACTGCATCACCGACGCAGAATCCACGGGCCGATATCTAGACGTTTGGTCTTCCACTGTGTTTAGCCCCGCCCGTTTTGCAGCGATTCCAGAGGTTCTTTTCAGCGCGAACCTCCCAGGGTTTTGGGAATAAGACGCGATCTCGATAGTTAATACAAACAAGAAGTCGAATCGTAAGCGAATGTGAGGCCTCACGTTTTGGCTGGCGGTGACTCGCAAAGCACATGGGAGCGAACCTGCTCCCTGTGTAATGCGGCAAGCCCGGCGTTTCTTCCAAATTTTAATTTTCCATCGGCGGGAATAACGCGTCCCTAACAAGGTTTGTACCCACAGGAGCCCGGAAATTCTCGAATGCTTGTAACCGCGCCGTTTCTCGCGCAGGCCGTGGGGGCGGCAGACCCATAGAACCGTTAACATCCCTGCGCGGGATGTCCAACCGAAAGAATGAAGGAATATCCTCCAATGACAAAGAAGATACCGCACCTTCTCCTGAGCCTATTTGTGCTTCTGGCAATTGGGATTGCCGGAATCGCGCAGCAATCCGCAACAGAAGCTCCGGCCGGTTTTGATACTCCAACTTTCACGCCCGCTCAGAGCGTTAGCAATGGAATAACCGAACCGACCGGCGACACTTTTGCCCTCGATCAGCAGATCTTTGAACAAAGGAAAGACATCCACGCCGGCCTGGGCCCGGTCTTCAACGCGACCTCGTGCGTCGATTGTCATCAGAATCCAGTATCTGGGGGACCCAGCCAGATTACCGAAATGCGGGTCGGGCATAAGGATGCAGATGGCAATTTTGTCAACCCCACTGTGCTGATCGATGACGGTCAGAACACGATTTCCGGCCGGTCAATTGTCAATGACCGCGCTATTTGCCCACAGGCTCAAGAACATGTGCCAGCAACCGAGACCATCCGTACTCTCCGAGCGGTGAACAATACACTAGGGGAAGGCTTTGTCGAGGCAATCGATGACAATACGCTGATTGCCATCGCCAACCAGCAGCCCGGGCTGAGCGATGGCAAAATCCAAGGTGAAGCGGTTCAAGTTGCTCTCTTTGAATCTCCCGGACAAACCCGGGTCGGCCGGTTTGGCTGGAAAGATCAGCACGGCAGCCTGCTCTCATTCATCGCCGACGCTTACCTGAATGAAATGGGTATAACCAGCCGACTGCGGCCCCACGACACTACGACAGTTTGCAAGACCACCACCGATCCTGAGGATCAACCGGATAGCTTGGGGTTAGCGGACATCGACCATTTTGCTCAATTCGTTCGTGGCACCAAGGTCCCACCGCGCGACGCTGCTCTGGCGGCAACTCACGATGCTCAGAAGGGTCAGCACCTGTTCGAAGGAATTCAGTGCAGCACCTGCCACGTTGAATCCATTACTACGGCGCCCGCTGGAACGGTGGTGGATGGCGGGACCTTCACTATCCCCGAGGCTCTGGGAAACAAAGTCATTCATCCTTTTGGCGATTTCCTGTTGCATGATGTGGGGACCGGCGACGGCATCGTCCAGGGCGGCCCTCCGGACACCGCGAACAAATTGCGCACGAGCCCGCTCTGGGGACTACGTACGAAATCCCGCTACATGCATGATCTGAAGTCTCTGACGCTCGAGAATGCAATCCAGCGTCACCGAGGCGAGGCCCGAGATGCTTCCGAGCGCTTCCGCAAGTTGACTCCCAACGAGCAGCAACAATTGATCGCCTTCCTGAACTCTTTGTAGTCCGACGAACTTGCGGCGAGGCTCGGAAAATTTCCGTGCCTCATCGCATTTGATACCAGAAGGGACGAGTGCAGCACGAAAGCTACAGGTATCGCTGAAGAGTGCAGCCGCTCAAGTAGCCAGAATGCCGTGGCGCACGGAGTCCTCGCGGGGCTGAAAGCCCTGACGGAACCGTCAGTTTTTCTTCAAATCTTGTGCACTGCTAGAGGACAATGTTCCTCGCGGTGGATTCGATCTTTAGAATTCTTCTGTTTCATGGAAGTGGCGAATCCCAACCCCCCTCCGCAGGAGCCCTTTTGAATCGTCGTAGCTTCGTCACAGGTCTGTGTTCCGTGTGTTCCTTCGTCCTGCTGAGGGGTGAGTTCGCATCCAGCGAACAGAAGTCAGGGTTAGAACAGCGCGTCCGGGCACAGATGGACCTCGGTGTGAGGGACGGATTAACTGTAGGTGCCGTGATGATGGTAATTCAGCGAGATAAGGTGCTGGCACTCGAAGCTGCCGGATACACGGACCTCGATACTCAGAGGCCAATGCGCACAGATGCCATCTTCGACATTCGCTCGATAAGCAAACCGATCACGGTCTTTGGAGCGCTGCTTCTGGTGGACGACGGAAAGCTTCGACTGGACGATCCACTGGCTAAGTTCTTGCCTGAGTTCTCGCGGGTCCAAGTCAAGGGCCAAACAAAGCCGACAGGTGTTCCGATTACAATCCGCCAATTGATGACACACACCTCTGGCATAGCTGCGGAGAGGCCGGCGGAGTTGGAGAACATCACCCGAACCTTCGATCACACACTTGCTCAAACTGTGGCTTTGGTAGCCCAGCAACCCTTGGATTTCACTCCGGGTAGCAAGTGGACATACAGCAGCTCGGGAATCTCGGTCCTTGGGCGAGTGGTCGAGGTGGTGTCCGGTCAGCCCTTTGAACGCTTTATGGAGCAGCGCGTCTTCGAGCCGTTGGAGATGCGGGACAGCTCTTTCTTCACGAATCGCGCCAAGATTAATCGCATCCCAACGATGTATACGGATCAAAGAGGTCATCTTGTAAGAGACGTGATGGATGTTACACGCCCCGGCCAGAAATATCCCGGCCCTGAGTTTGGGCTTTTCTCGACTGCGGAGGACCTAAGGCACTTTTGCCAGATGATGTTGAATCGCGGCTCTTGGCAGGGTCGCATGATTCTGTCCCCCAAGTTGATTGACGAGATGATTCGTCCTGAAATGCCGACTTCCTTCCCGGAATACTATTCAGGTTTGGGGTGGGCTGTTCACCCCAAAGAGGCGGCAGAAATGAGCTATGCCGTGACAGATGGAAGTTACGGAGCAAATGGCGCGAGCGGAGGAATCGTCTGGATCGATCCCAGCCTGAAACTCATCCGCATCTATCTTACCCATCACTTCGGCGGAAATTCTATAGACGCGGACCCGGTGATGAACGCCGCATTGCCCACCTAGTTTTCGCGCCGCTTGTCGCCACTGGGTTAAAAAACTTGCACTTCCTGCTAGGGGACTCGTCTACTACCGAGTTTTTCCGGTGCGTGCTAGAGCCGGTCTCTGGCAGTATTCGGCTGCGAGGATTCCCCTCCCCGAGTAGCCACGTTCGAGGGCACTCCAAAAAGGACTTCCAACTTCGCTCGTAGCTTTGCTGAAATCGCCCTTCTCCCCAAAAACGACCGGCAGTCAATGAGATGCGCGGAAATGTCGAGGATATGAAGAGAAAACCCCCAGTGAATTGACCACTGCTCCCTGGGTGCGTTTGATGGTCCAAACGGGCACCCGCTTGGGGCCGGTTGGCCGAGGCCAACTGGAGGAGCAGGTCATGGAGAGCAACAATGGGTTCGAACCGCGGGTTCTGGTCCAAGCCCAGGACCATACACCGATATACGGCCACTCCCGAACGACTTTCGAGGAACTGGCCATGCCATTATTCGGTTCTCTGTACAATTTCGCGCACTGGCTTGCCCAGAATCGAGAGGACGCAGAGGACCTGGTGCAGGAGACATTTGTCAAAGCATTACGAGGCTTCGGTTCTTTCCGGCCGGAGACAAATTTTCGAGCCTGGATTTTCCAAATCCTCCGAAACACCTTCTTGTCCTCGCAGTCGAGGCTGGACCGGCGGAAGACGGTGGCACTCGATCCCGACGAGACTTTACTCGAATTACCGGGGACGATGGGCACGGCTGAGTCTTTTCTGATTGAGCGTGCCGATGCTCACTTGGTCCTGCATGCAATTGACATGCTTCCGCCCGCGTTTCGAGAAGTCGTGTTGCTTTGCGATGTCGAAGAGATGTCTTACAAGGAAATCGCAGAAGTTCTATCGATCCCGATCGGCACGGTCATGTCCCGGCTCACTCGCGCCAGGAAGGCCGTTCGCGGGGCACTGGCCGTCACCACTCGTGTTGCGCTGGCCAGTCGGAACGGTGAAGTACCTCGTGCGGCGGCAACAGAAGTTCAGCGTTGATCGACCCGTGCGGTGCGAATGCTAATCGCGCGCAAAGAACCGCTCTGTGAATTGAACCGCCCGGACAGCGCTAAAGAGAGATTCGTTTCATGAAAGGCCAGTCTTCGCAGACCGGCCTTCCATACTACGCCGTCTCGCTCCCGCTAGGAATTCAGCTTCAAGGCAAGCTGGATCTGCCGTGCGGATGTGGTTCCGTCCGGCCGGGTCAGGGTTTGGGCGGACAATCCAAAGGTTCCCGGGTTCTCAATCACGTTGCCGGCTGACGAAACTGCGGGTGATTGAATAGGTTGAAGAACTCGGAGCGGATTTGCATCCCGGAAGCGTCCGCTGAGGCGGACATTTTTCAATAGCACCATGTCGGCATCGGTGTAATTCGGACCGTAGTACTGGTTCCGGCCCGAGTCTCCAATGTGTCCCAGGAAGGTGTAGCTGAATGCATTCAAGTTCACCCCAGTCTTCACACCAGCACCCTGAATTCGTGAGCCAGGATTGTTGTTTGGATCGGCGAGCACGTCCGGCCACTGGCCACTCCGGCCTATTTGACCTCCGGAGCGCTATTGTCCGCAGGCGTAAAGAACCCGAAGAGGCCGTGAGCCTCATCGCTTATACCGGCGGTGAAAAAGAGCCAATTGCTGGGTCCAGCGGCATGGTCATTGCCAAAGCGGAGCGCCCACAACCGGTCGTTTTGCAGCGCATGTCCATTGGCGTCGCGGAGGAGGCCATCGAAGCGCCCGCTGTCGACATCGTAAACAGCGATTTGCCCGCTCCCGGCGTTGCCGATCAGCAGATGGTTGCTGAAAAAGCCGAAATTCGGCGGCGCCAGCGCCACACCCCAGGGCGCATTTAGCCACGGACCGTTCTCCAGCCGTTGCAGCAGCTTGCCTTTGGGAGAGAATTGGTCGACGAATCCAAAGCCCGGGAAATCGAAGTCGTCGTGCTTGGTGGCGTTCTGCTTGGCATAGGTCACATACAGATTCCCATTGACCTCCTGCACGTTGAAGGGAGCAAAGCCATGTGGGATGTTGCGGTCAACGAACGCTGGGCTACCATCGTCGTCGCCACTAAGATTCACGGGCTTGAAGTTGGTGTCGTAAACCTCGACGCGCCCAGAGCGAATATTCGTGACGTAGAGGAAGAACGGCCCGCCAGCCGTCATCTGCGCGATGGTCGCACCCTTGTAAACGGCACCGGTGGCGGCGGAAGGATTTGTAGAGTTGGGCACCACCACGAATGCGTCATTGGGGAGGTCTTGGGGATTGATTCCCGGGCCCCAAGCGACGATAGTTCCATCTTCGGTTACGAAGGTGAAGGCTGCACCCGCAGTAGTGCCTTTCGCCTGAAAGGTAAATCCCGCGGCACCCGTGAACACTACTCCTGTGGGCGTACCCACGACACCATTTACTGGTGACGGGATGTTTACCATCAGCCCTTGCTTCAGTCCTTGTCCGTTGTAGAGAGTCGAAACACCGGCGTTGTTGTCCGAAACCCACCACGGACTTGTAGCGCTCGAGGTAAGCCCCCAAGGGTTCACAAGCTGTAGATCGGGCTGGCCATTTGGCGGGTTTTGAGCGAGGCCCTGAATATCTGAAACAAAATTGGTTTGTTGGTAGGCTTGCGCCATACCCAGCGCGCTGAGAGCAAGTACGGTGGCAAGCGTGCGAGCGCACGCTGTGCACAATCTAGAGATTGTCTTCAGATACATCCTTTTCCTCCGTCACGTTGCGGTACTGAATAGTGAACACGGTGAGTCAGTCACAAGCACGGCAAGAGCATCTGCGAATTGCTGTCGAGACTACATTCCGTGCAAGATGTGTAACTCCCGTCACGTGCGGAATATTCCCAAGTACAAAAATAATTCCTGTGCCATTCAAAGCGAAGGTTTTCGATGAAAACCGTGCACGGAAAAGGCAAGAACGTACACTAAGCCGGGATCACAGACACGGGTCAAAGCCGCGGACGTCCCGAGCTTGTTTCCACCACACGATCAAAGACATCCACAGAACGCACGCCTGGGAAAGGCAGCGTTCGTTGCTTGTTCGAAGGTCGTTCACTCCTGTGACTGCGTTCGTTGGAGAGGAAGGTCAACCCACAAAGCAGCGCGCGGTGTTATGTGCAAGCGAAACACTTGTCCACAATCTCAAGGTGGGAGTATTTAATCGCTGTTTGAAACGATTCTCTGTCGATCTTTAGGTCACGGCGTGCATCGCGGAAATGAGAATGCATGTCCCTCACTCCCGGGATCACAAACTTGCCGGTCCCATCGATCACCTTTTCGGAGGCAGGTATGGTGATCCGCTTCGCCCGGCCGACAGCGGCAATGTCGTGTCCGCGGACGAGGAAGGGCATGTCTTGTTGTGGCTTGCCAACAGCTGGATCGATGATGGTGACATGGGTGAGCGCAAGGCCGCCGGACTGCGCGTGAACCACCCCCGAAAGCCCTAATAGTGCGCAGAGCAGGAATAGAGAGCGCAAAATCAACTTGAAACGATGGGATCGCATAACGAAATTGGACACTAAACGAAGCCACTCGTCCCCGCTAAAGGGAAAGCTTTCTTTGTCTGGTTGCCTATGCGGCGGCACGCTTCAGCAATTCAGCCAGATTGTGGACATCAATAGCGCTCGCGTCACCGATGACAAAATAGCGGAGGCCGCCATGACTCCAGGTTTCCACATTGAACGATAGCTCTTTTTTCGCAGGAGCGTTCTCGTCCAACCTGGCCCGCAGCGACCCTTCCTGGAATACGAGCACAGAAATCCGGTGCTTCCGTACCTCGTACACGAGATGCGCCCCTGGCGTTTGAGCGAGGTAAGTCATGCGACCTCCGAGCAGCGAAAACTCGGAATTCTGGAGTTCAGGCAAATCGAAGGTGAACGGAATCTTCCCCTGGAACCAGGGCTTCACCGTGTGCCGATCGGTAGAAACGACATCCACCGGGGCAGAGCTAGCCAGCATTCCCACATGCAGGTCTGCTACCTCGCTATAGACCTGTTCCGTACGGTCCGTATCTCGTCCCCGATAGATAGTCGCCAAGCCTATAACCACCAGAACAGCCGTGACAGCCGATGCCATCATCCATGCAATGCCGAAGCTGCTCCGCCGTGGTTTTGCTTCAATTCGTCGCTGTACCATTTTGCGGAACTCAGGGCGGGGAGTAAATCGTTTTCCAACAGCCTGAATGCTGCGTTTCATCTGGACGCGCGCAAGCGCATCCGCCCCGCAGGTCGGACAACTGTGCACATGGCTATCGAAGGCTAGCATCTCTTCTGACGCCAGTTCTCCGTCAAGGTAGGTATCGAGTCTGGTCTTCCAAAGCTCACAAACCATAGATCATTCCGTTTTTCACTGGCGTCTCCCCCGATCGCGATCCCTCATTCATCCCTTGCCGCAGACCATCTCGTAACCTTTTTCTGGCGCGCGACAGACGCGACATCACCGTACCGATCGGAACCGAAAGCGTTTCCGCAATCTCCTGATATGACATCTCCTCTACCTCACACAGAAGCAAAACCTCACGGAAATGCACTGGTAGTTCATCGATCTCTCTCTCGATCAGATCAGCATTCGAGCGGTCGATCAGAATCGTTTCTGGCGTAACGAACTCAACTGCCAGTTCGGGCCCCTCGTCGTCCTCGGCATCATCCAGCGGTAGTGTCGTTGTCGCTTTTAGTCCAGCGCACGAGGTCAGGAACGTGTTGCGCAAGATGCGATACATCCATGCCCGAAAATTAGTACCCAGCTGAAAAGACGAGAATCCTTTCAAAGCCTTAAGGTAGGTCTCCTGCACCAAGTCCTCGGCTTGGTCACGATTCCGGGTCAGCCAGTGTGCGAAATTGTACAGGGGATCGAAGAGTGGCATCGCCAGTTCTTCGAACGAACCGGATTGGGGATCCACTCCTGACACGTCAATGTGGTAAACCGCAGGCCTGGTCACTTTATTCCATTCCATGCCAAATAATTTCTGGGAGCTGTCCGGGCGGTAAACGACCTTCGAGGCAAACCCAAATTTGGCCCCGGGCAAACGGCGAAAACTGTGCGCCCCCCGGGGCCGCCTCCCCTAGCGCGCCAAGACAGAAATGGTCGAATCCCTTCTTAATGTCGGGAGCCGAACTCACCGGGGCAGGGGCCTCTTTCCTTCAACGCCAGGCCACGGGAATATTTCCGGGAAGGACCGGTTTTATTCCCTTGAGGTCATCCACATGACGTTCGCGCTCCTGAAGGGTGGATTGAATCCCTTTGATCCGAAGACGGTCCTGCTTGCAAAACACGCGCAACACGTAGTGCTCATTCACTTTCCGATCGCGTTGTTTATTACTGCAGTGGCCTTCGATCTCGTTGATCACTGGACGAAGGGAGCGGGTTTGAAGCAGGCAGCCTATTACAACCTCTTAGTGGCAGCCCTTGCGACGATCCCTGTTCTGGCGACGGGTATCCTCGCATGGCAGTTCCAGCTTGAGGGGCAGAAACTCAAGGGCATTCTGCTGCTGCACCTAGTGCTTGCATGCGTTTCGACTGTGATCATCTGGCTGGCCTGGTGGCTGCATTTCCGCGCGCAGCGCACGTCAAAAGCGTTACCCAGTTACCGCCTTCCGATCGAGCTTCTAGGCATCGTAATCGTGGCCCTTACCGGTCACTTGGGCGGCTTCCTGAGCGGTGTCAACGGGCCCGGTTAGGGGGCGAGATCGGTGCGTTAGAGCGGGGAAGCAACACTCCCTCGACTTACCCGGGAATAAAAGCAACTGGCGCCAGTTATCAACTCCGAACGCGACAAACTATGGAGGGCAAATGGCGGACAAGAAGCAAGATTTCATTGACCAGAGGTTGCAGGACCTCAACAACGACGGTGTCGACCGTCGCGGATTTCTCAAGTGCATGGCATGGGCAGGTACCGGGCTAGTCTGGACCATGAGTGGCGGTATTCCGGTATCAAGAGCTTTCGCCCAAGGCGCCGGTCACACTGCCGGCAAGGGAGCCGACTTTACCTTTGTCCAGATTAGTGACAGCCACATCGGTTTTAACAAGCCGGCAAATCCAGATGTCACCGCCACTCTGCAAACGGCAATTAACAAGATCAACGCAATGCCTCACAAACCGGACTTTCTCATTCACACGGGCGATCTCAGCCAGCTCTCCAAGCCTAGTGAATTCGACACCCTCGACCAGGTATTGAGGGGAGCTTCTCCGAAGCAGATCTACTTCGTGCCAGGCGAGCATGACGTGCTGACCGACAACGGCGAGCAATATCTCCAGCGCTACGGAAAGAACACAAAGGGCGCAGGGTGGTACAGCTTCGACCAGAAAGGTGTCCATTTCGTCGGTTTGGTGAACGTGGTCAATTTGAAAGCTGGGGGCCTGGGATCACTCGGTCACGAGCAGTTGGAGTGGCTGGAGGACGATCTCAAGGGCCGCTCTGCCAGCACTCCGATCGTCCTCTTTGCACACATTCCGCTCTGGACCATCTATCCGGACTGGGGCTGGGGAACCGACGACAGTGAACAAGCTCTGTCGTATGTGAAGCGTTTCGGTTCTGTGACGGTGCTGAACGGTCACATTCATCAGGTGATGCAGAAGATCGAAGGCAAGGTTTCATTTCACACGGCAATGTCCACTGCGTTTCCTCAGCCTGCGCCGGGAACTGCTCCCTCGGCGGGGCCAATGAAAGTGCCCGCCGACCAGCTACAACGGGTGTTGGGAATTACAGATGTCAACTACCTGGTCAGCGGTAGCAGCTTGGCAATCATCGACTCGCCACTCGACAGCTCGCGCTCGCCAATGTCCGGGAATGGCGGCGGCACAGACATGGCAGCGATGGCCTCAGGCGGGGCTTCGACCGATTCAACACCTGAAGTGAAGATCGACAATTTTGCCTTCACGCCGGGAGCCATCACGATCAAACGTGGAACGCAAGTGACCTGGATCAACCACGATGACATCCCGCACACGGTCGATAGTACGCAGGGCAAGTTCAAATCGGCGGCGCTGGACACGGACCAGAAGTTCGAGTTTCGCTTCGCAGAGCCGGGAGAATACCCATACTACTGCCGCATGCATCCGAAGATGACCGGCAGCATCGTCGTTCAGTCCTAATGGCATTCGTGCCAAGGGACGGAAGGTCATTGATCGGGCGCGCTACGGCCACGGGAGGACAAAAGGACAGCGCTGAGGCAATGCCGGCGCAAGCTATTCCCCTAAGGCTGGAGGGAGGAGACCTGCGCCTCTGCGCCTCATAGTCCAGTTGCCGAGGTACATGGTCGAGGAGTTCTGGCGATACACGAATTGAGGTAGAAAGTGTCTTCACAAGTCGAATTATCACAACAAGAAGGGTTCCCCCTGTTCGGCTACGCGAGCAGATTGCTTAGCCGCACAGACGTTGCGCAAGATACCGTGGCGTTTCGGTTTGAAAGACCAGAAAACTTTTTATTCCGGGCGGGCCAGTCCATAAATCTGACTCTCTTGGGGGTTAGACCAGATGGTTCGGACTGCCTCACCCATACGTTTTCGATCGCGAGTTCCCCCTTTGTCGAAGAGATATTGATCGTCACGCGCATACGGGATTCGGCATTCAAGCGGGTACTTTCTATCCTGCCGTTGGGCACTCATGTGAACCTAAGCGGTCCTATGGGGTCCTTTAGCTTGCATCGCAATACCTCAAAGCCAGCCGTTTTTCTGGCCGGAGGAATTGGAATCGCCCCGTTTCTGAGCATGCTTTGCTCGGCTGCAGTGGACAAGGCCCGGCCCGATATTTTTCTTTTTTATGCGAACCGATATCTCGAAGACGCGGCGTTTATGGATGCTCTCTGGGACTTGGAGAGCTCGAATACAAACTTTCGTTTCGTCCCAACGTTCACGCGCATCGACGGTACATCACGGGGATGGCTGGGTGAAATTGGCCATATAAAACCGGAGATGCTTTCCAAACACGTAAGCAACCTGCGCGGTCCGATCTTTTACATTGCCGGGCCGCCGACTATGGTTGCAGCGACGCGCCGAATGCTGGTCGATGCCGGAGTGGATGAAGACGACATTCGGACAGAAGAGTTTACGGGCTACTAAGCATGATCGAGCGACCTTTGTGATGTCCCTCTTTCCTGTAAAAGGCTTTCTAGGCACTGGCGCCCCATTCGCGGCAGATTTCAACCTCGTCATGCAGCTCATCATGGGAGCAGCTTTGATCGCGGGTGTGTTTTTCGCGAAACAAAAGCGGTTCAGAACGCACGGCATCTGTCAGACGACAGTGCTGCTCGTCAATCTCTTGATGATCGGACTGGTGATGTGGCCGTCCTTTCAGCAACAGTTGAGGCCGACGCTTCCGAAGGTCTTTCATAGGTTGTACTACGCGGCGGCTACGATACACGCGCTCGCAGGGATGATGGCTGAGGCTGTAGGACTCTATATCATCATCGTGGCTGGTACGAACCTTCTTCCGCAGTGGTTGTGCTTCACGCACTGGAAGCGTTGGATGCGAGCGGAGGCCGTGCTCTGGTCCATTGTTCTGGTAAGCGGAGTGGGGACCTATTACGTTTGGTATGTGGCACCCTTCGCGTAGCTGCCTGCGAAGAACTCGGTCAGGCGACTAACCGCCAGGGCTCGAACCACAAAAGAAACGGAGATGCGAGAATGTTGGAAGCGACTAGCTATGGACTGATCGCCCTGGGTCTAATCCTGGTGGCAGCCTTCTGTTTTATTTTGGCTGAGGAAAGAGCTGCGCTGCAGGCGAATCGCTCGCCGAGTCTCGTTGACGAGACCAAGATCAACCCCCTTCGAAATGCCGGTGTCGTAGCCCTGACTCAATCCGGGACAGAGCCCGTCGGCAGGGAAGAGTTTACTGGGTTGGTCCTGTCCGTCCAAATGACATCTCCTGCTCAAGCCCGCCCCAGCGGTTTCGACGAAAATAGTCTGCTGCGTGAACGGGGACTGGTGGGGGTTTCCCATGGCTGATGCGTATGCTGTCGCCCTGGAACCACACTCGCCGTCCATGCCACTCCTTGCGCATCTGGAGGAGTTGAGGAAACGAGTCATTTTGTCGGTGGTAGGCGTGCTCGTTGGGTTTTTGTCCTGCTGGTCGTTGGCTGACCGTATCTTCGGTTTGATGCAGCAGCCAATTATTCAAGCGCTGCGTCACCACGGACTCGGCGGCGGGCTGGTTTATCTGAACCCGACTGAACCGTTCAATCTCTATCTGGAGGTGGGTTTCGTCGCTGGACTGTTTGCAGCCTCGCCATTCGTGTTCTATCAACTGTGGTTGTTCATTGCTCCCGGACTGTATCGCAACGAGAGACGTTATATTCTGCCGTTCCTGATAAGCACAGTTGGATTGTTCCTGGCGGGCGGCCTGTTTGGCTACCGGATGGTCTACCCGGCGTCGCTTGATTTCCTGATTGGCTATAGTCAGCGCTTCCAGCCGATGATCACGATTGGGGAATATACCAAGCTTTTCTTGACGGTCATCGTCGGTCTTGGACTAATCTTCGAAATGCCAGTCCTTATCTTCTTTCTTGCTCTGATGCGCGTGGTGACGGCCCGCTGGATGTGGCGGAATCTGCGATATTCTATCCTTGCCATTTTTGTCGTAGCCGCAATCGTCACGCCCACCACCGACATCTTGAATATGTGCCTGTTTGCGGCTCCCATGATCGCGCTCTACGCCGTCAGCATCGGCGTCGCGTGGCTGGTAAATCGCTCCCAAGACTCCAGAAACCCAGTGAGTTAGCTTACCCGGAGAATGCGAATCGGAACGGCGAAGTCGCGCACAGGTGGTCGCGTCCCAGGTTGAGGTGTCCAAGAAGTCGACCTGAGAACGAAACATCTGCCGAGTGATTCATGCTTTCCGCTTTTGCCACTACCCATGACAGTCCTCAGATGTGAGAAGCCAGCACCAGTACTTAGGTGAGAAGGAATTTTCGTAGCTGGGGAATATTTTTTGCCTGCGCGAGTTTCACACAGTAGCAGGACCGCACGGCAAAATCATCAGACCAGAATTGGAGCGTAGTGCATGAAAGAAGAAAATCTTCCATCTACGGTGGTACCTGAGGCGACTTCACCAGAAACTGCTCCTTCTTCGACGGGCGACGACGTTCAACGCCATTGGCAGGGTGTCGTTAAAAGACGTTCGTTTTTGAAAGGGCTCGGCATGGCGGGGGCAACGTTGTCCGCGAGCACACTACTCGCCACCGAAAGTAGGGCTCAAAGCAGTTCGAGTAACGACAGGCTTTCTCGAGGCGACGCCGCACTTCTGCAGTTCGCCCTCTGGGCAGAAATTGTCGAGAGTGATCTTTGGACGCAATACGCGGAACTCGGCGGAGTCGGGCCTTCGGGCGGTGGGGCCGCCCAAGCGGATGAAGAATTCCAGGGGTTCATCGGCGGAAATCCAGCCTACACGCTGGCGCTTCAAAATCTGGATGGCGATATGCCGCAGTACATCACGGACAACACTGACGATGAGTTGAGCCACGCAGCTTTTCTGACGGCTTTTTTGAAGTCCAAAGGCGAAGTACCTCTCGACCTGGAGCCATTTCGAAAGCTGCCGAGTAGTCAAGCTACTGGGGCGCGGCAAATCAAGCGGATTACCAACCTCATGAACCTCAATGTGGACCTCAGTTGGTATACCCGGTATCGCAGCGGAAAGAACCCGGATCTAGGTGCGGCATTCAAGGGACCCTTCGTCATCACGAACCAACCCGCGATTCCTCTCAACGATACGGACACTCCGCCTACCACCAATCCAACGATTCCCATCACAGGCCGTGATGCCGAGCGTTTGCAAGCGATCGCCAACACCGCCGGATTTCACTTCGCGTTCATTGAGCAGGGGGGTGCGAGCCTCTATCCGACGCTGGCTTTCAAGGCAACCGACCCAACCGTCCTGCGGATCTTGGTTAGCATTGGCGGAGTCGAGATTGATCATTTCGGGCTGTGGCACGACAAGGGCGGCAACGCAGTATCGCAACCCCTGGCCGGTGTGGTCGATCCCGTGACCGGGTTGACGTTTCCGGATCTGAACAATCCTGCGACCGAGCTCACCCAAACCAACAAGATCCTGCCTGAGCCGTGCAACTTCATCAGCAAGAGCCTGCCGCGCTGTTCGGTAATCCGACCGACCTCCACCCAGAAGGGAGGAGCGGTGGCAACGGTGAAAGCTTTCTTCGATGACGGTCTGTTCATCGGTCAACCGCCTGCGTTTCTTCAGTTATCGATGCAGCTGGCGGTCGCAGCGGACTCGGTTCAACGCGGGTTTTAATTGTTAGGCGCTCTCCCCCTGCTCCACTGGCGGGCGCTGTAACCGTCAACGGTTACAGCGCCTGCATTGTTACCACTCACCGCTTTGAGTGTTGGCACTCATCGCCAAACCTAAGGAGCTTTTATGTTTGAAGGACTGTTTCAACCGATGCACCTGCTGGTTATCTTCGGAATTGCTTTGCTTGTGTTCGGACCGAAGAAGCTTCCCGAACTCGGCAAGGGAATCGGAGAAGGCATCCGCGGCTTCAAGTCAGCGATGAAAGAGCAAGAGGCCTCGGACAGCACAACCACAAACACATTGCCCACGAGCAAGGCTTAAAACAGGAGGTGATGTGTGGGTTTTGGCGCAGAAATCCTGTTCATCCTCTTGCTCGGACTCTTGGTCCTGGGACCGAAGCGGCTGCACATAGTGCTCGCTGACGTGGCGCGAGCGAAAGCGCGGTTCGAAGAAGCGAGCCGCGGCTTCAAGTCTCAACTTACAGCGGAACTCGAGGCCGACTCTCATGCCCCTCGGACCCTGGAATAGGCTTGTTTTCTTGCAGGGGAAAACGCCAGGGAGGTTGAAACCTCCGGTTCGCTCAGAGCGACCACCAGATACTAAGAGCGGTCACCAGTCAACAATGATCCCGGCAGTGTCTCGAGAAACGACGCCCGGTGGTCTCGATACTCTACCTGAGAGGAGATCCACGGTTGAGTTACATGCCGAGTTCGGTGGTTGCGGTCCCAGGGATGCATCTCTTGCCGCGAGTCCTGGTGGTCGTGGAGGATCGATCTGCCCAACGATGGCTGCAACGACTTCTCGAGTCGCAAAAGACCTTCACGACGGCATTGGTCAACGTGTGACTTTGCTAATTATTGAGGCCGAACAACTCAAAGCAGATTCGCTCAACCGGGTTGAGATGGCTAACCGGATTGACGGCTTACTGAAGCAAAGCCTAGAGATACTGACCCATGTCAAAACCTTGGCACACGAACTGTACTCTCCAAGGCTGGAATATCTTGGTATCGCAGGGGTCATGAGAAGCTTCTGCAGAGACTTCCGTGAGCAGCAAAGAGTGGAGATTGACTTCAGGAGCCACGGCTTACCCAACTTCGTACCGCTGGACATTTCCCTGTGCCTCTTCCGTGTGCTACAGGCAGCCCTGCACAATGCGGTCGAGCATAGCGGGGTGCGGAACTTCGATGTGCAATTGAATGGAGCGTCGGATGAGATTCATCTAACGGTCGGTGATTGCGGCGTGGGCTTTAACCTCGAAATGGCGAGTAAGGCTGGAGGGCTTGGTCTCAACCACATGCGGGAGCGACTGAAACTGGTGAAGGGAACGCTTTCAATCGACTCGCAACTCAAACGTGGTACGACGATCCACGCTCGTGTTCCTCTCCGTTTGGGAAGCGATTCCATGGGTGCCGCTGGGTACGAACGCTTGGGAAGAGCTTTTAGGCCGTTTCCTCCCGTAGCGATGCGGAGGTCTCATGAAAAACGGAGGTTCGCTGACTTGACTATCGCCAAGTTTGGCGGAAACGTGACCTGCCAATCCAGCACTGACAAACCGCCTGCCCTTGACGCACAGCTTCCACGGCAACCAATAGCTCTCTTCCGGCATGCGCCTTGACAACGTAGCCCAATGGCCCCAAGCCAAGAGCTTCCTGCGCGACAGTCGGTAGAAGATTCTTGGGTCACGAAGAGTATTTTGGAGTGGGGGGCGCAGGTTTTGACCTCGAAGCGGCGAAGGAGAGCAGAGGTCTTGGTCTCATCAGCATGGAGGAGCGGCTGAAGCTCCTAAACGGAACGCTTTCAGTCGGTATGGGGATGTCACAAGTGTGACTCCCGTCGAAGTGTAGATTACTACATCCTAAGACTTCGGCAGAAGCTGGAGGTGGACCCCGCGCACCCTCTCTATTTTCGAATTGTTCACAGCTGTGGGTACATGTTCGTACCCTGAAGCAGGTGGTTGTCGTGTCAGCGAACTGGCTGGGCCCACGACGGAAGACTATCTTTAGGCCCTGTCGTTTATGCTCGTCTTCCCTCCGCTATCATCAATTTCGAGATCAGTCGAAGCAACTCTAGGCTCTGCTTCGCATCGTTTCAGAATCTTTCATCTGCACCTGCAGCAGATGCCAGCTAAATCCGCCAAGTTTTGTCCTGAAGTGAAAGAGCCGAAATCCGAAATGAGTTAGGTCTGGATAACCCCAGTTGTCATTTGATTGTCACGCTCTTGTCGTTCGATTCTTACCACGCACAACAGGAATAAAGGGTTGCCCCACGGGTTATCCATGGTGTAAGTCAATTCTTGATCGTATAAAAAAGGAAACCAAACGACAATGAAACATTCAGCAAAGTACCTTTCTGGCATTGTTCTCGGATTGATGCTCGTTTTGTCAGCCATACCCGGCCGTGCGGACGATACGAAGAAGATCGAGATAACAATTCCGTTCGACTTCCTCGTGGGGAACAAGCAACTCAAGGCCGGCGACTACGTCGTCCAGTCGTGGGGAACATCCGGTGACGGAGCCTTACTGTTTAGGTCCGAAGACGGAAGCGCTCGGCAAATCGTGTTCGCGGTACCCGTCGAAACCAATAAGACCGGAAACCACGAGCGTCTGGTTTTTCATCGTTACGGAGGCGAGCGGTTCGTCGCTCAGGTGTGGTTCATGGGTAACGCGGAAGGCTACGAACTAATTCCCGGAAGTCGTGAGAGGGAGTCAGCCGCGAACCATGCAGCTGCCGATCAACTGGCAGCGGGGCAGTAGCACTACACGGTTGGACAAGACAGGATGGGCGCATGTGAGTCGACCTTGGGGGAAGTGCCCACCCCTTCTTGTCGGACCAGTCAAGAGACCTCGTACGCTCGCAATCACGACTCCTGTGGGATCGAGCACAGGATAATAAACTGCAACTACGGGAAATGAATCTTCGAGAAATGTGTTCGGATTGCTCGCGAGAGACAGGCGTGCGCCGATAAGTAGATCCAAGGCGACTCTGTGAAGGAAAGTGAAGAGTTCATCGATGAGCAATCCTCGAATTGTTGCAATTGGTACAGCAAATCCACCGCTCCGGCTGACGCAGGAACAAAGCTTTCATGCCGCGGGGTACCAAACCGAACGCGTTCGAAAGATGTTCCTTAATAGCGACATCGACTTTCGGCACTTTTGTCTGGAAGGAGACTTCAGTCGTGGGGAGAGCTCGGATCAACTGAACCAACGCTATCTGCGTGGTGCCATGAAGACGGGTTGCCGCGCTATCACGAATTGTCTGGAATTGGGTGGACTGACGGCGCGCGCCGTCGATTTCCTCGTGGTGTGTACCTGCACCGGCTATGTCTGTCCTGACCTTGGCAGTCGCTTCATTGCGCACATGGGTTTCAGAGACAACGTGCAAAGAGGGGCCATGCTTGGCCTCGGGTGCGCGGGAGCTCTTCCGACGCTGCAACGTGCAACCGATTTTGTTCGTGCCAATCCGACTCGGGTGGCATTGATGGTCGCTGTTGAGATCTGCTCGGCCTGCTACTACGTCGATAACACCCTCGAGACCGTGGTGGGGAATGCAATTTGTGCGGACGGTGCCGCGGCCTTTCTGCTAGCCCGAGATTCCTCACCTGATCGCCGGTACCCCGAAACAGTGGACTTCGAAACGTTTCTTGACCCTGGGCAGATCGAAAAGGTCGGACTACGACATCAGGACGGCAAACTGCGCATCATACTCGGAGCTTCGATTCATAAAATTGCTGGCCCTATGATTGAAAAGGCGCTCGAGCGCTTGCTGCATCGGCATGGGCTGTCGCGGTCTGATATCCGGTTCTGGGTATTGCATCCAGGCGGACGGAAGGTGATCGACGATCTACAGCAGTATCTCGATCTCACAGAAGCGCAGATGCGATTCTCACGGCACGTCTTGCGGAATTACGGAAATATGTCATCTCCCACTGTGATGTTCGTATTGGATGAAGTGGTCCGTAAAGGTGATCCTCAAGCAGGTGACATTGGAGTCATGGTTGGGCTCGGGCCAGGCATGGCGGCAGAACTGGCATTACTGAGATGGTAGCCCGTTTGCTATTGCGGTGGCGGGTGCTCCGATCTCTGTTGCGAGCCAGAGGAGTCGTCTCGTGGGATGAAGCGAGGCCACTTCTGAAACTTTGCCTATCCAGGCTCTGGCTACGCGATCGGTCCGGAGTTGGCGGGACGCAAGAAGCAGGAAGCCGCAACGGCAATTTGCCGCCTGCGCTCTTTCAGATGGCAACTGGTTATTGGCTGTCGCAGGCAGTGTACGTTGCCGCGAAACTGGGACTGGCGGATTTGTTGAGGGATGGTCCAAGGTCCTGCCAGGAACTCGCCGCTGTAACGGGCACCGATTCCCAGTGTCTCTTCCGACTGATGAGGGCACTTTCAGCGGCGCGCATTTTCGTGCACACGCAAAGCGATCATTTTGCGCTAGCGACCGCGGGCAAGAGCCTCCAAAGAGATGCTCCTGGATCGCAGAGAGCCATCATAATGACGCTCGGTGAAGTCCATTACCAGGCTTGGGGAAACCTTCTTCATAGCGTTCGAACTGGGTCCACGGGTTTCGAAAGCACATTTGGAACCTCTTTGTTTGCGTACCTGCAGAGCAGCCCAGAGGCCGCCGATACATTTAACAGAGGAATGAGCGATGTCGCATCTATGTTGGCTTACGCGGTTCTTCTGGCCTACGACTTTTCACAGATATCATCCCTCGTAGACGTCGGGGGCGGCCATGGACAATTTCTCCGCACCATCCTTCAGCTGCATCCAGAGATGAAGGGTACGATCTTCGACCTACCTTCTACCATTGAGCAGGCAAAGCAGTGCTCTCATGGGGATCCCTGTGGCGGCAGACTTGCCGCTATCGGCGGAGACTTCTTCCATTCCGTTCCGGAGGGGGCGGATGCCTATGTTCTCTGTGGCGTGATTCACGATTGGGACGACGATCCCGCTGTCCAAATCCTTAGGAATTGCCGTCTCGCTATGAACCAAAAAGGAAGGCTGTTACTCCTGGAAGTGGTCGTGCCCGACGATGACGCTCACTGTTTCAGCAAGCTTCTCGACCTGAACATGATGGTAATGACGGGAGGACGCGAACGTACCAGAGCTGAATTTGCCGCCTTGCTTAACACGGCAGGATACAGCCTTAGCAGGATCATTCCGACGCTGGCGCCTCAGAGCGTGCTGGAAGCCTTTCCAAGTTGACCTAGAAGAAGGCATTGCAGCTCAGTAGTACCCCACTATTCGATCCCGCAGGAATAAAAAGACCTTGGCCAAGTTTACGTTATCAGTACGGCAAGACCGATGAAGTGGGAGACGCGTATGGCTTCAAGGGAGGTAGCTATTAGCGAAGAGATGCAGATCCAGCTTGTTCGCGGCGGCGACGCAGGGGCCTTTTGCGAACTGATTCGCCCATACGGGCGCAGGCTCTATCTCAAGACCTTGTCTATTGTGGGTAACGACGCGGATGCGGAGGAAGTTGTTCAAAATGCCCTCCTCAAAGCGTTCAACAAGATTTCTCAGTTTCGACAGGAAGCATCTTTTTACACTTGGCTCTTCAGAATAACGGTCAACGAGGCCCGGATGTGGTTACGGAGTAGCCGAAGGCATATTCACGAATCGCTCGATAATAACAATGAAGATGGAGAAGGCCAGCTCGTGACGGAGATTGGAGACTCGCGAGAAGGCCCATTCGAAGTACTGGAAAAAAAGCAAGTTCGACTTGCGATTCTCAAGGCTCTCAGACGTTTGTCTGCATGTCATCGCGAAGTCGTTGTTCTGCGTGACCTACACCTTTGCAGCATCTCGGAGACAGCAAGAATTCTTGCCATCTCAGAAATCAACGTGAGATCTCGGCTACGGCGGGGGCGTGTGCAGCTTCGGCGAGCGCTCGAGAATCTCCGAACTACCCAGGCTTCCCGAGACAACCGTCTTACCAGGCACGCTGGCATCCAATACGCGTTGCCTGAGCCGATCATCGTGGATTCGTGGGAAAGGACCTCTGAGGGCATGACCGGATGCGCCGGGTGAGCTCTTCTCGCCAGGCATCGCGTGGGTAGTCACGCCATGCGGAGTATCGGCGAGGGGCCAGACACAAACTGGGGACGCAAAAATTTATCGTGGGTGAGGAATATTTTCCTGTCCGTCTAGTTCTACAAGGCGTGAGTGCCAGACTGCGTCGTGCGTTTGCTTGCGCCACGGCGGGCACTAAATTCAAACAAAGAGAAGAACGAGGACTAAAGTTATGTCTAAGATGTTGATCATCTTCGCGCTTACGTGCGCCAGTCTTCAGGCGCAGGTCGCAATAACGTCGAATGAGCCAGACGCGGAATCCTTACCATTCGCATCGGAGTTGCCCAACCCGGTCATAGAATGGAACCGAACTCTTCTCGTGATCGTACGGACGCCTGGCGCTGAGTCACCAACCATTCATTCGACGCGCAACTTCGCCATCCTGCATGTCGCCATGTATGACGCAATCAACAATATCGACGGAAGGTTTAGCCCGTACCTGGTCCGCCTTTCGAATATCTCGCGGAAAGCTTCAGAACCGGCCGCGGCTGACCAGGCTGCTCATGACGTCCTGGTCGCGCTTTATCCGGCTTTTCAGTCAAACCTCGATGAGCAACTTCAGCAAGACCTGGCACAAATTGCAGAGGGTCAGGACAAAACAGATGGCATGGCCGTCGGCGAAACCGTCGCGGCTCAGATTCTGGCTTTCCGGAAGGATGATGGAGCGAACGTCACACCACCACCATTCAAGGCGGGGACCGACGCTGGAGACTATCAACTGACCCCTCCTAATTTCGCGCCTGCAGATTTCACGCAATGGCCGACCGTCACTCCGTTCGCGCTCGCTCGCGCGGATGAGTTTCGACCGAGCCCGCCGCCACGATTAACCAGCGACGCGTATGCCCGAGCCTTTAACGAAGTCAAGAGTCTGGGGATCGTTAACAGCACAACTCGTACCCCGGAGCAGACTTTGATTGGGAAGTTCTGGGCCGGCAACATTCAGGACTTCTGGAATGAGATCGCGCAGACGGCGGTTGTAGGGCACCACCTTAGCTTGACACAGAGCGCGCGACTTTTTGCACTCCTGAACATCAGTCTTGCCGACACGACGATCGGCTTCTTCGAAGCGAAGTACACATACGTATTCTGGCGCCCGGTGACTGCGATTCGACTGGCGAGCGAAGACGGCGATTCCAGAACGAAGCCCGATTCGAATTGGCTGCCGCTGTCAACCAAAACTGCTCCGGACCCTTCCTACCCGGGCGCTCACAGTGCGATCAGTTTTGCTGGCGCCGAAGTGTTGAAGGCCTACTTCGGAGATCGGTTCGCTTTTGATGTCACCTCCGAGTCGTTGCAGGGAGTGAATCGCCACTTCAACAGCTTTTCGGACGCAGCCCAGGAAGCAGGATTGAGCCGAATCTATGCGGGACAGCATTTTCGCACCGACCATATCGCCGGGAAGCGTTTAGGCCAGCAAGTGGCAGAATCGGTCGTGGACACCATGTTGCTCCCTAGGTGAGGCAGCTAGGTAATTCTTCAAGGAACGCAAAGTGAACTCTGGTAATCATCGTGAGGCCCGGCGCGCCCGGAGGCGCGCCGGAAATCCGTGACGTCGGCGTAACTGCAAATGCTCTTGAACGTGATGATGGATGGTCGGAAACATGATCGAATGAAATAGATTGAGCAGGACCAGCGCCGACATCGTCAAGCAAGTTAGAGTCGACAATCTGAAAAGTGAGAGCGCGCGGCACGGGAAGGGATCATGATCGGCCAACCGGTAAACCTGCCAATCAAGAATGCAGCTGGAGACGATTTGCTGCATCTTCCTATGAACAGGGGCATTATTCGCAACGCACTCACCACAACGCTCGCCCTGGAACTCGAATACCATCTAGGTCTTCGCGAGACTGAACCAAAATCCGAACCACCCACAGAACTCAAACTCCGAGCGATTGTCTGAAGATAAAGTCGCTGCCTCCTGAGCGTCATTTGAAAAGGTAAACGCAGTAGGAATAAGACCGACTCGTGCGAGTTATCAACTGGTGAAGGTGAAAAAGCCGACACATCGTTTAGCTCAGCACGATTCAGGTGGAATTGTGAAACTTACACTTGGCGCGGTAATGCTTTTGGGATTGACCGTTGTCTGGTTTCGAGACTCGACAGCGCAGGAACGAACGACGACAGGCCCGACTTTTCAAGTGGTCCCAACTCCAAACGAAAACTTCAACAGCGAACTGTTTGCGGCGTCGGCGTCTTCTCCCAACGATATTTGGGCCGTGGGGCAGTCGACGATCCACTTTGATGGCACGACCTGGACGGCGTTTCCCGCTCCCATGATCAAAGGCGACAACAAGAGCTTTCTGCAGGGGGTGGTCGCTATTTCTCCGACATTGGCATGGGCGGCGGGAAACGTCACCGACGGGGCCCATCGGGGGCAGGTGATCGAACAGTGGAACGGGACCAAGTGGAGCCTGTTTCCAGGCCCCAAGTTCGCGAAGAAAGACCAAGCGAATGTCTTCGCCATGACCGCTAGCTCGGTGAACGACGTTTGGGCGATCGGCAGCCTTGTGAACCTTGGTACCGGGCTGGTCTCGCCGCTTTTCGAGCACTGGAACGGGGCGGCATGGACGGCGACAACTACGGAATCGAACAATAAGTTTCTGTTTGGCGCGTCCGCCGACGCCACGAATGATGCCTGGGCGGTGGGATTCAGCGGTTCAGACAAGATCGAAACCTCTGCGATGCACTGGGACGGCATGAACTGGAAGAGTATGGCAACTCCTAATGTAGGCGAGGGCACAAACAAGTTAAACGCCGTGCTGGCGCTGGCGCCGAACGATGTCTGGGCCGTGGGCTTTTCCACGCCGGTCGCTCCTCCCAAACAGTCTGCCACGCTGACGTTGATTGAGCACTTTGACGGCACGAGTTGGGCAGTGGTGCCGAGTCCGAATGTTGGACCGAATAGCGCGAATCAGTCGAACCGTTTGCTCGGACTGACGGCGAATTCGGCAAGTGATATCTGGGCGTTTGGCTCCTACTTTTCTGCCGACGGATCGGGGCACCAAATGACACTGCTACTGCATTGGGACGGAACCACTTGGAAAGTCGTATCCACTCCCAGCCCAACGAGGGGCGGATTTCCTTGTGATCTGTTGTGGGCTGGAGTTGTCCCATCATCGGGCAACTTGTGGATTCTCGGGTCCGTGCACGACCGGACCTTGGCTATTCATATGACCGCCAGGGCAGATGCTCGTTTGGTTTCTAGTTTCTAGTTTCGGTCCGACGGGTGCTACAAGAAAGACGCAGCTGCTAACCAGATCTTCGCTGTCAGCCCGCCTCATAGCATGTTGCCCGGGCTCGGGCCAGAAAGGTGGTGGAGAAAGTTGAACAACACCCGCTTACAGGCTTCGCACCCTCGCACCAAACGACCCACGATACCGCGGATCCTATACCGGCAGCCGTTCAGAGCGCAATGGAGCCTGCCACCTAGGAACTGTTTGGCCGTGGCTGCTGGGGCCGTTCATTACTGCCTATATAAAGGTGAATGGAGGAAAGGGAGGAGGCCAGGCGCCAAGCGCAAGCCTTGTTGCCTCCTTTAGAGCGTCACCTGACGGAAGCAAAATTGGGTCATGTCTCGGAGATCTTCGAAGGGGATGCGCCTCATCGCCCTTGCGGGTGTATCGCTCAGGCTTGCAGGGTGGCCGAAATTCCACACGTCTATTCTGAAGAATTAAGGGGCCTCTGGCCGAACACGCGGCCATGCGGTCATGCAGCCCAAAGCAAAAACCGGTCAGAGGGCCCCACAATCATCTTCGATGTAGTCGCTCCCCCAAGCGATCCTCGTATCGCTCCCAGAGAGCTGCTCGATTATCAAGTTATCTTTCGCGGTACTAGCGCACCTAGCCGGCACCCACTTCAGCCCGTATTGGGACTATCCATTACTAGGTTTGTTAAATCTGGTGGATTGCGTCGCTACCAGTTTCCATTCGCCTTTCTGTCTCCGGAGCACTGCTAGAAAACGAACCGTGATCTGTTGCGTTTTTCCCTGCTCATCTCGCCAGCTAGCGTCTATGAGGCCTGATGCGACTGCACAGTCTCCGAACAAGGTTACTGACATTACATCGCCTTTCATTTCGGCATAATCGCGATCTTCTTTTGCAGTGGCGATTTCGTTTGCTTTCGTGCTGACGACTCCGCGGAAGTTGACGGCCTTATAGTCGTCACTCAGCAACCGATCGAGCGCGGCATAATCTTTATCTTTCCATGCGCGGAGATATGCCTTGTATGCACTCTCAATAAGACTCTGCTCTCTGACCGACATCTCGCCTTGCATCGGAGGCGAGTGTAAGTAAGCGGCTGAATATAAAATGCTGCTTCCAACTACAACCGCTGTCGCCAATGTTGCCAACCATCCAAATGCGTTGACCATAAGCAAATCCTCCGGGTTCCCACGCGTCAGGGATTATTTGGTGCAGCAGGCTTTATTGGACGCTGCGCAACAACCAGGGAAGAAATTGTATTCCTCTCAGTGGCTTCTCATTGGTCGTTTTCACTAACTACGATGGCGCCAACCGGCACACGGGACGGAAAATATAAACGTGGCGGAACGGCCGCGAGGAGTGCGTTCTCGACCTCTCCTATATAACGTGCGGAAGGAATCCGACTTCGTCCGGTCGGGTCTCGCCACCCCCGCTTAAGAATGAGAACGACGCCTCGGGGCTCCTGCCGCGGAGAACTCGCGCGAACTCGATCGTGTAATCCACGATTATCCGGCGAAGCTCTGCGTCCGACACTGCGCCTGTATAGACGCCCAGGCAAAAGACAGCGGCATCCTTATCCGAGAGCGCCTCCGCCAGTGCGGAGCAGTCGCCGAAGTCTTCGTGCAGAACCTCTTGCAGCTTGGGGTGCGAGATGCCCAGCCTCTTGCGCCCGACGGCAGTCACAGATCCGATGGCGGGGTGATCGAATGCATAGCGAAGGGCATATCCGCCGACCATCCAGTCGCGCCGACGATCACAACACGTTGCTGTCCTACCGCAGGAGCGTGCGACGGCCCAGAGGCGGTCAGTGATGACACCTGGTTACTCTCTGGCATACGGCTTGTCAATAATTCGAGACGAACCTTCGAACAAACGTGCGGTCACGGCCCCGAAAACAAACCCGCCGACATGCGCCAAATAAGCCACACCGCCCCTTTGTACCTGCGCAACAGCACCTGCATGCACGAGTTGGGTCAGGAACCAAAACCCAATTAAGAACGCGGCCGGAATCACCGTGATTCGCACGAATACAAAAATGAAGAGTACCGCCTTGATCCGATCGCGAGGATAGGTCACGATGAACCCGCCCATCACTGCAGCGATGGCTCCGCTCGCGCCCAAGTTTGGAACCGTAGAATGAGGATCGGCCAGAATCTGCGCGAGCATGGCCACCAGTCCGCCAGCCAGATAAAAGAGGAGATATCGGCCGCGGCCCATCGCGTCTTCGATCTCAGGGCCGAAGGCCCACAGGAAAATCATGTTCCCGATGATGTGCGACCAACTGCCATGCATGAACATCGCAGTGAAGATGGTGATCCAGTGATGGCCGGAAATGATCTGCGCGGGAATCGCGGACCATTCCGTGACGAATGCGTCACCACGCATCAGCTCAAGCAGAAAAACGAATACGTTCACCACGATAATGAACGCAGTGACCACCGGCAATCGCACCGGGCGTCGCGAGGCATCGCTTAGTGGAATCAAGCCTCCCAATTGAGTCTCCCTTCAGCACGAGCCATGCTTATCCGAAAGCACGGAGTCTAGTCTCAATTCGCGCGACCTGTCTTCGCAAGACGTTTCACAAAAGCGCCGGAACTGACTTAGCTAGCGCGTTGCATTTTGAAGCGATATTTGTCGATTTTGAAACGCTTGATTTTCGAATCGAGCGTTCGCGCGGGCAGCCCTAATTTCGTGGCTGCGCCCGACGGGCCCGAGACCTGTCCATAACATTCCTCTAGTGCGGCTTCGATCATTTCCTTCTCCTGCCGCACGAGGACACGATTAAGCGTACTCACTCGGCTACGAGCAACCGGGATTTCGCGCCGAAGCCAGGTCTCGTCCACCGAAAAGGTTTCACCCTCGGACAGGATGACGGCGCGCTCAATTACGTTTTGTAGTTCACGAATGTTCCCAGGCCAGTCATATGCCTGTAATACTCCAAGACTTTTCTTGTCGATTGTTCTGAATTTCTTTCCAGCTTTCTTGCCGAAGCGGTCAATGAAATACTCCACCAGCAGGGGAATGTCAGCTACGCGTTCTCGTAACGGCGGGACATCGATAGGAACTACATTCAATCTATATAAGAGATCTTCCCGGAATTTGCCGTCGGCTACGAGCGCATTCAAATCACGATGAGTCGCCGCAATGATCCTGACGTCGATGGGAATGGCCTTATTACTGCCCACGCGTTCGATTTCACGCTCCTGCAGCACCCGTAACAATGCGACTTGAATCTCGGGAGGCAGATCGCCAACTTCGTCCAGAAAAATTGTCCCGCCGTTTGCCGATTCGAACCGTCCGAGGCGTCGTTGGGTTGCGCCGGTGAAAGCGCCCTTCTCGTGACCGAAAAGCTCCGACGCGACGAGAGATTGTGGGATGGCAGCGCAATTCACGCCGATGAATGCCCGATCCACGCAATTGGATCGCTTGTGGATGCTGCGGGCTATCAACTCCTTTCCGGTACCGGTTTCGCCAAGAATCAACACTGTCGAATCTGAAGAAGCTAGCTTCGTGATTTGGCGTAACACTTTCCGAAGCGCTTCCGAAGAGCCGACGATATCCTCGAACATCGAGTCACGATCGATTTGTTCTCGCAACGCCAGGTTCTCATTGCGGGTTCTTTCCTCCGCTCGGACACGGTCATCGATGTCGGTTCCGGTTGCGTACCAGCGAGTCACTTGCCCCAGATCATTTCGGAAAGGGTTGTAACGAATCAGAAACCAGCGATATTGGCCATCTTTCCGACGAGCTCGCTGTTCAATTTCGAAAGGAACCCCGTGAGCGAGAGCAGCCATGCGCACCTCGCGTAATCTTTCGAGGTCGTCGGGGTGGAAGATTCGTTCCCGAAAAAGCGGGGCAATCACATCTTCGGCTTTCAGACCCGTGTAGTCGAGCGTCGTTTGGTTAGCGTAGATGGGGGCGCCGGATGGATCCTGGACGACAATCGCCTGTGGTATTACGTCGGTGATACGACGGAGTTCGCGTTCCTCTTCTCGGAGCTTCGCTTCCGTTTCCTTTAGGGTTTCGATGTCAGTGCATGTTCCGTACCACTTGACGATTTTGCCAGTCTCGTCCCGTAGTGGCTCAACCCGCATGAGAAACCAGCGAAACAGCCCGTCATAGCGGCGGAGACGCGCCTCCATTTCGCCTGGTTCACCCGATGACAAAAGCCCCCGCCATTTCTCCAGCAATGCGACTCGATCCTCTGGGTGAATGGCAATCTGCCAACCTGAACCATGGGACTCTTCCGGCGAAAGACCGGTGTACTCGTGCCAACGTTTGTTGAGGAACTCGTTCGAACCATCCGGCAGGATGGACCAAGCCAGCGTGGGGATGGTGTCGATCACCTGCCGAAGTTTTCTTTCCGAGTTCTTTAATTCGTCCAGCGCTCTGCTGAGTTTCTCTTGCGATCGCTGTCGTGTCACCGAAGCCATCGGGGGATTATAAGACCGCCGTCGTTTCCTGATCAAAGAGGAAATCCTGAAAAATAAGGACGATTTGCCACTCTAAATCCAACTGCCACAGGCGATTGAAACGGCCTGTGACTTGCACTGCCGTCACTGTCTTCCGGAGCCGGGAGAAAAATGACGCTGCGGATTGAACGGGTCAAAGGCGGGATTAGGCTCAGCGGCGAACTTCGAGTTGGTCACGTGGATCAAGTCAAAACGGAAATCGAGCGCTGCGAATCGCCGGTCGTTTTGGATCTAGAGGAATTGGATCTCATCGATCTCGAAGGCGTTCGTTTTCTCATTGCGTGTGAGTCGGCAGGAGTCTCGATCCTGTACTGTTCGGCTTACATCAGGGAATGGATGCTGCAGGAACGAGGCCAGCCGAAAGAGCAGCCAGAACCGTGGTAACGGTCCCATGTCGCCACGAAACGAGGGTCGGCTAACAAAAGTAGATGCACCGTAATAAGAAATGAAAGGAAAAAAAGGAGAACAACAATGACAGCGAAATCTACGCAAACCAAACCCGGCATCGTTTTCTGCCACGGACTCTGGGCAGACGGCTCGTGTTTTAGCAAGCTGATCGGTCCTCTTCAGGCGGAGGGGTATGAGTGCATTGCAGCGCAGTACGGACTCAACACAACGGCAGAGGACGTCGCCTTGGTGAGGGCAACCATCGGCCGGGTCAGCAGCCCTGTCATTCTCGTCGGCCACTCTTACGGGGGAAGCGTCATCACTGGCGCCGGAACCGACGATCGCGTTGCCGGGCTGGTTTACATCTGCGCGCTCGCTCCGGACGCCGATGAGACATCGCAGACACAGCAATCGAACTTCCCGAAGACCGACGTCTTCTCACAGATCGAAGTCGTGGATGGACGTATCTGGCTTCGTCCCGAAGGTACGAAATATTTCTGCGGAGATCTTTCGGAGCAGGAGCAGAAGCTCGTTTGGGCGACTCAGGGCGTCCCCAAACCCGACTTGTTCGAGGCGAAAGTCGGGGGAACGGCTTGGAAGTCGAAGCCAAGCTGGTACATCGTCGGCAAAAAAGACCTCACTGTGCACCCCGATCTGGAGCGTTTTTTCGCCAAGCGCATGGGTGCAACCGCCTATGAGCTCGACAGCAGCCACGTGCCAATGCTCTCCCAACCGGAACGTGTCACCGACGTGATTCGCACCGCGGCGAAAGCCGTTCAAGCAGCCACGGTAGCAGCGTAAAGTCCCCGGGGACTTTACGCCGGGGCGCGATCAACCTCAGTAACTGTTCAGTTGGGTTGTGATGATCTGTCGTCCAGTCGGGCTGAACAGTTACGACGTTTGAGCCGTGTTTTTTACATCGGGCAAGGCCAGGAAAGAGCTTCGACATGATCAGAAAAATCGAGATTGAGCGATTCAGCCTTACGTCCTCTAAACCGTTCGATCAGGTCGTGCAGGCTGTTCATGCGGGTATCGGTCATCCGGATATGGATGAATTCGGGAGATCAACTCACGAAGCGCGCTCTTTCGCCGAGCTGAAAAGCACAGTTGAGAAAGGCTTGAGCAAAGTAGGACTGATGCTGTTTATGCAACTTGATCAGGGCGCTGTTGTGCGGAAAGAAACTGGTCAGGACACACCTCGAATCATCCGGTTGCTTATCGGCAACCCTCTCATCATGAAGGAAATGGCCAAGCATGTTCCCGACGCGGGCTCTTACGCGCCGGTTACAGTCCTGGTGGATGAGCGCGCCGATGGTGTGCATTTGTCCTATGACAAGATGACGAGCCTTCTCGCTCCCTACGGAAATCGCGACGCGCTAGACGTCGCCCGGGATTTAGATAGCAAAGTCGAGGATCTCTTACGAAATGCTACAGGCTGAGATGCTCAAGTTTCTGAGATGGTCGCGTATTTGTTTCTGTGAAGGATAACGTGAGCTCAGGCTTGTGCTCAATCGTGGTCGAAGCAGGGAGCGAATTATGACTGAATCAGCAGCGCCTCTCCGCCTCATCGAGGAAACGTCTGCGTACTGGAGGGTTGTGTTCGACTATCCTCCGTTCAACATCGTAGATGCCACTATGTTCGAAGTTCTACAGGGTCTGCTCGCGCGAATGGACGACAGCCCGAGCCTGCGGGTCGTCGTATTCGAAAGCGCGAACCCCGACTTTTACATTTCCCACTTTGATTTGACCGGCAAGATAGGGAACATCATGACAGCTGTCGGAGCTTCGGGCCTCCCGATCCTGATGGACACATTCGTGCGTCTCACCAAGTCCTCGGTGGTCAGCATCGCAAAGATCCGAGGTTGTGTCCGGGGCGTGAGCAGCGAGTTCGTCCTCGCCTGCGACATGCGCTTCGCGTCGCGCGAGAATACGCGACTCGGCCAACCTGAAGTCGGCGTCGGATTGCATCCCGGTGGCGGTGGGGCGGAACGCCTCCCACATCTGGTCGGTCGCGGGCGGACGTTCGAAATTGTCCTCGGCGCAAACGACTTCGATGGTGCTACGGCGGAGCGATACGGATACGTCAACCGCGCACTTCCGGACGCCGAACTGGACGGTTTCGTCGACGCGCTCGCGCGCCGGATCGCCTCCTTCGACCGGCGTGCCATCGCCGCTGCGAAGAATCTCGTTAACGAAGTCTCGTTGCCGTCCGCCGACCGGCTCCTTGACGCCATCACCTCTTTTGAGACCGCGCTGGCTTGGCCTGAAGCGCAGCAGCGAATTCATGCTCTGTTGGAGCGCGGACTGCAACGAGACAGCGTCTTCGAAACTCGCTGGCCCGAGGTGCTTGGCTCGCTGCTTGAGACGTAGTCACCGTGTGACGATCCGCACCCTCGCCAGAGCGACCAAACTACTCGTGCCCTCCGACTGTGGATAGGGAACTCCTCTGTGTCAAAACGGATCGCTGCGCTCTTAAAGCAACTTGGAGAAGAGATGGCGGAAGATCGGCACGGGGAGTCTTGGGAGCGTGACTCGCCACAGATCAATTCAGGAGGAGATAAGTGTCCCAGACTCTACAAGAAAAGAACAAGGCGCTGCTGCTCGAAGGTTTCGATGTTCTCTTTAACAAACGCGATTTTGTCGGCGCGGAGAAGTACTGGTCGCCGAACTACATCCAACACAGCTCACATATCGATCCGGGCAGAGATGGATTGTTCAATCTAGTGAAATCACTGCCCGCTGATTCCAAATGGGAGCACGGCATCATGATGGCTGAAGGAGACTACGTGATGATTCATAGCCGCTACTCCAACCCGGACGGCTCCGCCATTGTTGTCGTCGACATTATGCGTATCAAGGACGGTGTGTTCGAGGAGCATTGGGACGTGATCCAGCCTGAAGCAACCAAAGAGGAATCCAAGAGCAAGCTCCCCATGTTTGGAGAGAGCTTTCCACGGTAGATGTTCAAATTCGTAGTCCAGCGAGAGCGACACGTAGTTTATTCGAATCTGCCAGACCCTTAGCCTCACGCGGCTATTCTCACCCGTTACACTTGATCTCCGCAGTTCCCAAACTACAACCGAATGTTCGTTTGAGAGTAGAGCTGAAGGCTGTTTGAAGCCGAGTGAATGTTCCCGGTATTTGTGACACGACCTCGGCAGCATACGATTCCAGATCCCCAACCGTTGCGTTCATCGTAGACCGCGCGCGCCGTCGCAGCCTCCAATTCCAAGAGCGGTTCTGGTTATCTTGGAGCTCTACCGACTAAATCAAGATCGGCAAGCAATTCCGGAGAAATCTGCAGCGACGCGGCCTTCAAATTCTCGCGGAGATGCTTGCGGGAAGATGTCCCCGGAATCAGCAGGATGCTGGGCGAGCGATGGAGAAGCCAGGCAAGCGCAAGCTGCATGGGCGTTACTTTGAGTGATGCTGCGGCTGTGTCGAGTGCCGACGATTGCAATGGAGTGAACCCTCCCAAAGGGAAAAACGGAACATAAGCGATCCCTTGAGAGGCGAGGTCCTCGATGAGGGCGTCATCTTTCCTTTGCGCCACGTTGTAGAAGTTCTGCACGCAAACGATGTCGGTGATCGCCTGCGCCTCAGCTACCTGCTTCGCTGTTACGTTGCTCACACCGATATGCCGGATCAGCCCTTGCCGCTTGAGTTCAGCGAGCACGGTGAGCGGTTCCTCAATCGATCCCTCAGATGGTTCTGTAAATCCACCGACCCGAAGGTTGACGACATCCAGAACGTCGAGGCCGAGGTTCTTCAGGTTGTCGTGAGTGCCGTCAATCAGCTCCTGCCGGGAGAGAGCAGGAATCCAGGAGGCATCTGCACCCCGTCGCGCGCCAAGCTTGGTAACGATGACCAGACCTTTCGGATAAGGATGAAGCGCTTGCCGAATGATCTGATTGGTGACGTGCGGACCGTAGTAGTCGCTGGTGTCGATGTGGTTCACGCCCGACTCCACCGCCTCCCGCAGAACTGCAACGGCCTCGTCGCTATCGCGTGGAGGCCCAAAGACGTGCGGGCCGGCGAGTTGCATGGCGCCGTAGCCCATGCGGTTAACGGTCAACGATGTGCCAGGCAGGGTGAAGCTGCCTGCGAGATCAGTCCGTTCAGTCATTTCTCATCTCCTATCTCTGCTCGCTCACTCACTAGGTTAAAACGACTCTCCGACCAATTCTTCACTCTTCTTCCAGAGCGCCTCAGCGTTTTTCGGATCGAGTGCATATCTGCGTACTCCTTCGCTGATGCCACTCATCGTCACGTTGTCAGGCACGATTTCGCCAACGCGGCAGTTCTCGCAATAGCGACCGCCGATCTCGTCAGCAGGTGCCACCACAGCGGCCCACACCGAAGTTGCGGCTCCCTGAGGAACGGATTTCCACCGGAAGGGCCCCTCACCCTCGGCAGCGAGTTGCTGATTCATTTGTTCGAGCATCGATTCCAGGTGGCTGTGATCCATGTGGCGAGCTAGCTCGGTCTGGATCACTCCCGGGTGCACGGCGGCGGCGCGTACGCCACGGTCTCGGTGCCGCTTGTCGAATGCAACGGTGAACAGAATGTTTGCGGTTTTTGACCTGCCATATGCAACGAAGGGCTCATAAGGCGTCCGTTCGAAGTTCGGATCCTCAAAGTCCACGTTGGAGAAGCGATGACCTGCCGACGACAGGTTAATCAGCCGCCCGCCAGGACCCAGCAGCTTCGCAATTCGGTTGACAAGGACAAAATGCCCCAAGTGATTTGTGCCGAACTGCGTTTCAAAACCATCGGCCGTATGGCCGAGCGGCGTGGCCATAACTCCGGCGTTAGCAATAATCACGTCGAACGGTTCGCCTTTGGCCAGCAGTTGATCGGCGCAGGCACGAACGCTCTTAAGGCTAGCCAGATCGAGTTCGACGAGTTCACAGCGGCCGCCTTTGGCCGCCGCATTTTTTCGGACCTGTTCGGTCGCGACTCTTGCCTTTTCCAGATCACGCGCCGCGCCCACAACCGATGCACCGTGGGCAGCGAGAGATCGCGCGGTTTCGACGCCGATGCCCGCCGAGACGCCGGTAACAAGGATCCGCTTGCCCCGCAGATCGATTCCCGACAAAACATCTTCTGTTGTTGATGTCGATCCAAATATGTTCGTCATCGTGCTTGTCACTTTTTCCTCCTTGTACGCTGAGCTTTTCATACGAACAAATTCGTGAACACCTAACTCTGCAGAGCCGCGGCGATCGTTTCCGTTTTGAAATAGGACCCAGTCTCGAGATCGTCAATCAAGCCGACGTGCGTCGGCCGCCATCCTAATTTTTCCGTTGTTAGCGAGCTTGATACCAAGACACCCATTCCAAAGAACATTCCGATCCACCCAAAATGTTCAGCGGCCTGCTCCTGGGATTTGTTGGCCACCGGCACATCCAGGCGGCGGCCGATCACCTCCGCGATTTCTCGTGTCGGCACTCCTTCGTCTCCGATCCCGTGATATCTGGCTCCCGTGGAACCCTTCTCCAGCACGAGCCTGTAGAGACGGGCAGCATCTAGCCGGTGCACGGCGGGCCAGCGGTTGAGCCCATCACCTATATAGGCTGAAATCCCCTTTTCTCGTGCGACCTGTATCAGCCGCGGAACGAATCCGTGATCGCCGTCACCATGCACCGAGAAAGGCAGGCGCACAACCGACGCCCGCACGCCGCGCGATGCGAACTCCATAGCTGTCTGTTCTGATTTGCGCGGGAAGTCTGGGCTCGGTGCATCCTCTTCTGTGGCGAGCCGCCCCGGAACGAGAAGGGCAAGGCCAGACGTGACAATCATCGGGCGGCCGGACCTTTGAAGCGCTGTACCAATTGTTTCGATGGCACGCTGATCCGCCTCGACCGCAGGTCCATAATTGTTGAACTCGTGTATGAATGCGGTGTGGATAACGCCATCGGTCGCGGCCGCTCCACTCCGAAGGCTCTCAAGATCTTCGAGCGAGCCCGGATGCACCTTGGCTCCTGCCCTGGCGAGAGATGCTGCGGCCTTATCGGAGCGGGCGAGACCGAGCACTTCATAGCCTGCCTCGATAAGTTCCCTAACAATTGCGGAACCGATGAACCCAGTGGCGCCAGTTACGAAAATACGCATGTTTTCCTCCTACGTAGTTGCGAATTCAGTCGTTAGAGACAAGGCGTTCACTCGATTTGCGAGCCATAACGAAGCCTTGGCAGTCAGTCTTTGCCATTCGGGCGTTGAAGCGGGTAGATCATTGGTTGTTTCCAACTCACGCAACCATTCTTCTGCGGAGAGCTCCGCCAGTTCCGATCCAAACAACTCTTTTACGGCTGCGAAGAAGGCCGCCAACTCTCGCTCCGCCACGCTCATCGAGTCGGCGCAATCCGGATTTCTCGGCTGCCTGGGGATTGCGAATTGATTCATCATCTGCCGGTACTCCTTTTCACGGTTGACGAACATCGGAAGTTCTAATAAAACGGAGAGTGTCTCCGAATTACTGATAAGATAACCGGAGACTATCTCCGGTTGCAAATATTTTTGGATGGCTAAAAAGAGCTCAAAACCGGTCGAGCGGAAGCCGCGCACCGACGCGCAGCGCAATCGCCAGCGCATTCTGGGGGTAGCGAAGGAGGCATTCACGCGCCGCGGCGCGAATGCAAGCCTCGACGACATTGCCAAAGAAGCAGGTGTGGGTGCCGGAACCCTATATCGGCACTTTCCCAGCCGCGATGCCTTGATCGAGGCGGTTTATCGAACCGAGGTTGAGAAGTTGGCCGCAGCTCAGCGAAAGTTCACAGAGACAATGTCTCCGATTGGGGCGTTGCGGGCCTGGATGCTTTTGTTCGTTGATTACATTGCGGCGAAACACATCATTGCGCCTGCACTGAATACAATCGTGGGTGGCGCCGCGAAGCTCTACGAAGTTTCCCGCGGTCAGATCCAAGGAGCGATCGATGCGCTGGTAAAGCGCGCCATCAAGAGCGGCGATATACGCGATGACCTTGATCCATTCGACCTGCTCCGAGCGCTCATCGGCGTGTCCAACGTGGCCTCCACACCCGACTGGCAACAAAGTGCCAGGAGGCTGATCGATATCCTCATCAGCGGTTCACGGCCAACGAAATAGGAGGCCTCATCGTTCGAGCCGTTTTGCGAGTCTTGTCTGCGGCTGTGCAGTTACGAGCAAATGTTTGGCTGTCACGGCAGAGTCCGCACCAAATTGTCCGAGTTTGTACGTCTAGCCCAAGATTCAAGCCCAACCGAAGCCAATATTCCGCTACCGCAGCCACCTAAGTCCGGTTAAGTCATTGAACACTTGTTAACGCCAGTCTGAAAAGGCTGGCGTCAGTTCAATCCCGCCCCCGGCCACCACAATCATTCACCTTCAGTGATTTACCCATCATTCTTGATCCGGTACACCGCGCTGATATTCTTGTAAATCGATCAATCTTCGATATTCATAATCCTCTGTGTCCGTTAGGGTTAACGAGTGGCAGAGCGCAGACCAGAAGGCTTGGCGTCTGCCATTAGCTTTAATACTAATAAGGTTGGGTATTGCAGGAGTGAGATTCTATTTCTCCGGGCCTCTGCCTTGTCGCGGCAAAGATCCAGCCCGCTGAATACTGCGTTGTTGCGACATGTCTTCTCCTTCTGAAATCAATTCTCCGTTCACTCAAAACGCTTACTGAATGGGCCCTTGCGCCATTCGAGTGCCGTATCGCCGATCCTGCACTCAGCGCGCAAGTACCGTTCCGCTCATACTGCGACGCAATTTATGCCTGCGTCGCAGCCTTCGCGCTGAAGATGCCCTTGAAACTTTCGCGGTACTGCAGGAAGACCAGAATCCACAACACGCAAGCGACCAGAGCCGGCGCGATGGTGCCCGGTGACATCGTCAGGTGAAACGCCAGGATGTTGTAGAGCTCCGCAGCCAGCAGTGTCAGCGCAAGTGGCACGAATCGGCCGAAGAGCAGCAACAGCCCAGCAAACACCTGCCCCGCGAAGAAGAACGCGGCAAAGTGCGATGCGACGATGACGCCGAAAAACTGTAGCGCCAGCGGATTCGTGGGCGGCGGTTGGTGGATAAAGTTAAGAAATCCGTTCAACCCAAAGACCGTAAACATCAGGCCCAGTAAATAGCGAGCAACAATTGAAGTAGTTTTCATGAGTGTCCTCTCTTAGAAGGTCTGCGCGTGCGTCTGCACGGCTTTAAGGTGTGGTGCGAGAAATGTGTTCCGGTCCTTCCCCTGGTTCAGCGCGCTGGTCCCACCTGCGGTGAGGAAGGTCGCGTCCGTCACGCCGAGAAAACCAAATACGGACCGCAGATACGGCTCCACGAAATTGAACGAGGCCATCCGCGTCTGGGCGTCGTAGATCCCACCCGTTGCGATGATGAAGGTTGCCTTCTTGCCGGTGATCAGGCCCTTCG
>Ga0210396_10000590_pt1 | contig 45799 bp, 45 predicted proteins | sample IncBWH17OmetaG_FD_155466 | JGI IMG/M metagenome (GOLD analysis project Ga0210396, IMG submission 155466) | Forest soil microbial communities from Barre Woods Harvard Forest LTER site, Petersham, Massachusetts, United States - Inc-BW-H-17-O ... | reverse complement strand
CTGATTAGCACAACCCAGTATTATTTCTCCAATAGAAGATGGATCCACAGATGGGTTACGCACCAGCAATTCTTTCAGCACCAATGCCGCCAGATCGTCCGTCCGGATAGCCGAAAGTGTTCCTCCAAAATTTCCCACCGGAGTACGGATTCCATCAATCAAATAGGAAGTATTCATAGATAAAATTTTTAACTGCTAGTTCTTTATTGGGTTTGTGCTGGAGCCGGGAAACCACTCTTTGCTGGTACGATACACGGTACCTTTAAACAAGGCCACCACCTTATGATCGGGCTTACTCACCTTTATCTGGTATACACCAATTTTGTTCGACAAACTGAGTTCTTCCGCTTCGGCAATAATAATATCTCCTTCTACCAGAGATTCCGTATGAGAAATGCTTGTTTCAATTGAAACGGCCATACGTCCATGTGAATTGGAGGCAAAGGCCAGAGCACTATCGGCCAGAGAATAGGTAATACCGCCATGAGCTATTCCAAACCCATTCAGCATTTCCTTTCGTACCACCATTTTCAGTTTGCTATAACCCGCACCACTGTCTATGCATTCAATTCCCAACCACTGGCTGAACCAGTCTTTATCATACATTTTCTTTTGTATGTGGGCTGCCTTTTCCTTATTCTCCATGACCTGATTCGGGAAGCATGCTGTTAAACAAATCTTTGGTAGTCAGGTTACGCTCAAATTCAAGCAACCATCGTTTATTATCCATCCCTCCTCCATATCCAACCAGCTTACCGTTAGAGCCAATAACCCGGTGGCAAGGTACAATGATTGATAATGGATTTTTTCCGTTTGCATTACCCACCGCACGGGTGGAATGAAGATCGCCAACCCGTTTCGCCAGCTGCAGATAAGAGATTGTTTGTCCAAACGGAATAAACGTTAATTCCTTCCATACTATTAGTTGAAAATCGGTGCCCTGCATATCAAGAGGAAGGGTAAAGGTGGTTCTCTTCCCGGCAAAATATTCATCCAGTTCTGCTTTGCATGTTAAAAGGAAGGGAGATTGTTCATCGGTGACTACCATAGGATCCCTTTCAAATTTAAACAGCAGGGAGCGCAATCCTTTATCTCCCGCTCTCAGTTCGAGCAAGCCAACGGGAGATTCATAATACATAACCGATTCAATTACCTCAGGTTCTTCACTCATAGAATTTCTTTTTGCTTTTCACCATTGTTTTCAATAACAGGGTCGGCCGATACCGTTCTTCCTGATAATCCGTATACAATTTATTAAGTGTTTCGAGCACCTGCTCAGCACCTAACTCATCCACCCATTTCAGCAATCCTTTGGGGTAGTTAACCCCTTTTGTCATGGCCAGATCAATGTCTTCTTTGGTGGCCACCTGCAGATAGAGCGAGTCAACCGCTTCATTCATGAGCATAGCTATTACCCGGCTAAAAATTCGGTGACCCAGTTCTTCATCCTTTACCGGTTCTTGCAGTACATTTCCTTCTGCATAGTTATAATATCCTTTTCCGCTTTTGCGTCCAAACAGACCAGCCTCATACAATCGTTTTTGGGTGAGAGAGGGTTTAAATCGGGGTTCATAAAAAAATTGTTCCCATACCGATTCTGTTACTTTAAAATTGATGTCGTTGCCAATAAAATCCATCAGCTCAAAAGGACCCATCCTAAATCCTCCAAATGTTTTCAATGCCCAATCGATGGTAGCGAAACTGGCAATTCCTTCTTCGTATATGCGGATGCTTTCACCATAATAGGATCTGGCTACGCGGTTGACGATAAAGCCCGGTGTATCCTTAGCCATCACACTTATCTTTCCCCAGCTATCTATTAGCGCTTTGCATGCCGAGGCTGTTGAGGCCGAAGTAGTAATAGCCGGAATGATTTCTACCAGTGGCATAAGCGGTGCCGGGTTAAAGAAGTGAATCCCCACCACCCGCGAAGCATTTTTACATGCTGCTGCAATAGATGCGATTGAAAGAGAAGATGTATTACTGGCCAGCACGGCATCAGACTTCACAATCCCTTCCAACTCGGCAAAAAGTTTTTTCTTGATACCCAGATTTTCAACAATCGCTTCTATCACCAGCTGACAATCCTTCAACTCATCGAGTTTACTTTCAAAATGAAAGAGGCTTAGAATCCTTTCGGATTCCGCCGCGCTGATCTTTTGTTTCTCCACCAATTTTGCCATGGTGGCCTTCACTCCTTTTTCGGCTGCAGCAAGCGCATTAGCATTAGTATCGAATACATGTACCCGATGTCCTGCTGTTGCAGCTACCTGCGCAATACCCGATCCCATGGCTCCGGAGCCTACTATACCGATAACAGATTCTTTGTTAAACATCAATTTATTCTCCTTTAAAAGCAGGTTTCCTTTTTTCAAGAAAGGCTTTCACCCCTTCCTGGTAGTCGTATGAATTGGCAGCTTCCACCTGCATATTCCGTTCTGCATCCAACTGATCTTCCAGTGTGGCAGAAAGGCTTTGGTTCAACAGTCGTTTAGTGAGGCCGATACTTTTTGTAGGCATCACAGAAAGCACTTTGGCCAGATTAAAAGCATTTTCCATCAAAATCTCATCTTCCACTTCCATGTAAATCATTCCCATCTGAAGCGCTTCTCCGGCTGAGATTTTATCTCCCAGCATCATGGTGGCCGAGGCCCTTCCAAACCCTATCAGACGCGGAAGAAAAAAAGTACCGCCACTATCGGGTATCAATCCTATTTTACTGAATGCCTGAATAAACGAGGCCGAAGATGCCGCAATTACCACATCGCATGCCAGAGCAATATTGGCACCTGCACCGGCTGCTACACCGTTAACAGCACATACAATGGGTTTTTCTATCTGACGGATACGGGCTATAATCGGGTTGTAATGTTCTCTTACAATGCGTTCAATACCGGGACCGCTCGCATCCACGGCTTCGCTCAGATCCTGTCCCGCACAAAAAGCTTTGCCCTCACCCGTAATCAGAATAGCACGGATTGCTTTATCGTCGGCTGCGGTATCCAGTTCCTGCTGAAGAAGGAGAGCCATCTCCCGGTTAAAACTATTGAACTTGTCAGGACGGTTGAGTGTTAGCTTTCTTACCTGACCAATGGTTTCCGGTTTTATAAATGGCATGAGTAGTTCTTGTTTCTATATACATTTAAAATAATCAAACGGCTCTTTGCAATCCAGACATTTATACAATGCCTTGCAGGCGGTAGAGCCGAACTGAGAAATCATTTCCACATTTTTTGATCCGCAACGTGGGCAAGCCAGGTGTTTAGGCTTACCGGTAATGGAACTTTTATCGGCTGTTGCTTTCTCCGGAGGAGCAATACCATAAAGCCTTAATTTTTCTTTTGCTTCATCAGAAATCCAGTCTGTAGTCCATGCAGGAGCATACACCATGTCTACCTTTACTTTTTCTATTCCTTTTTCTTTCAGAAGAGAAACGATATCCTGTTCTATCATTTTCATGGCAGGACAGCCCGAATAAGTTGGGGTAATACAAACATGTACCATATCACCTTCCAGTGTTACAGAACGCAGCACCCCAAGATCTTCGATAGTGATAACGGGGATTTCCGGATCAGGAATAGTAGCAAGAAGCCGGAAGATCTCCTGATTGGTATATATATGAGCTTCCTGTGTCATGATAAAGTTGAATCAGTGAATCACCACTGAGCCTGTGGATAGGTGCGATGGAGATACTGCATTTCAGCCAGCAGAAAACCAAGATGCTCGGTATGTTTTCCTTCTCTGCTACCAGAATGCTGCCAGGTATTGGCAGGCATGGCAAGATGTGCTTTCTTCATTACCTCTTCCACGGTCTTGAGCCAGGCTGACTTGATTGTTTCATTGTCAACTGCAATACCTGTTTTTACCAGCTCACGGTCAGATGCGTTCATGGCAAAAAGATCAGCCGTATAAGCCCAGAGTTCGTTCCATGCCGTCTGAAGACGGGCATGACTCTCCTCGGTGCCATCACCCAGACGTTCCATCCAGGCTGCCGTATGACGTAAATGATAGGCTACTTCTTTTCCACCCTTAACAGCCAAAGCCGCCAGGGTTTCATCCTTGGATGATTCCAGTTTTTTGTACAAATGAAAATCAAATGCATCGGACAAAAACTGTCTTACTATGGTAAAAGCAAAATCAATATTTTTTTGTTCCGACAATAATGTATTGTAAAACTCTCTTTCATTGCGCATATATGCCAGATCATCCTCTGTCCTTCCTTTCCCTTCCAGTTTGGCTGCATGCTGTAAAAGCGAGTTGGCTTGCCCGATCATATCAAGTGCAATGTTGGTCATGGCAATATCTTCTTCCAGATAAGGACCATGTCCGCTCCATTCCGAAAGACGATGCCCCAATACCAGATTGGTATCGGCCAGACGGAGAATATAGTTGAAATGTGCTTCGTTCTGATTCATGGCTTACATATGGGTGACCCCTTCAGGGACTGAGTAAAAAGTTGGATGGCGATAAATTTTGTCATTGGCCGGCTCAAAAAACGGTCCAATATCTTCCGGAGAAGAAGAAACCATATACTCGGATCGTACGACCCAGATATTCGTACCTTCATTACGACGGGTATACACATCACGGGCATTCTGAAGCGCCATCTCTTTATCATGAGCATGAACGCTTCCGCAATGCCTGTGCGGCTGACCGGGTTTAGACTGAATAAATACTTCCCAAAGGATTCCCTGACTGTCTTTTGTCATAACTACTATTGATTTATGATTTAAGGATTATGATTTAAGGTTTCTGAATGGAGTACAATAACAAATCAAAAATCTTAAATCATAATTCTTAAATTTCTAATTTTAGATTACTTCCAACTCTTTTCTTTTATCGGCAAAAGCCTGAGCCGCTTCCCTCACCCATGCTCCTTCTGCATGTGCTTTGGTACGGGCTGCCAAACGATCTTTATTACACGGTCCGTTGCCGGCAATAACATTGTAAAACTCTTCCCAATCAGGAGTGCCAAAATCATATCCTTTTTGGGACTCGTTCCATACCAGATCCTTATCAGGAACTGTAAGACCGATAATCTCGGCCTGAGGCACTGTCTGATTTACAAATTTCTGACGGAGCTGATCATTGCTTTCGCGTTTGATTTTCCACTTTATCGCGTTGGCTGAGTTTGGCGACTTCTCATCAGTTGGGCCAAACATCATCAGTGAAGGCCACCACCAACGATTAATCGCATCCTGTGCCATTGCTTTTTGTTCCGGGCTGCCTTTGGCAAGCACCATCATTATTTCATACCCCTGACGTTGGTGGAAACTCTCTTCCTTGCAGATACGAACCATGGCTCTTGCATAAGGTCCATAAGAGGTACGTTGTAGCATCACCTGATTCATAATCGCAGCACCATCTACCAGCCATCCAATGGCACCGATATCGGCCCAGGTAAGGGTAGGGTAATTAAAAATACTTGAATATTTTGCTTTACCGGTGAGCAATTGAGAAACTAACTCTTCTCTGGTTATCCCCAGTGTTTCAGCGGCGCTGTAAAGATAAAGCCCATGCCCACCTTCATCCTGCACTTTGGCCAATAATACCATCTTTCTTCTTAAACTTGGAGCACGGGTTATCCAGTTACCTTCCGGCAGCATACCCACTATTTCCGAATGTGCATGCTGTGATATCTGACGGATCAAATGTTTGCGGTAATTATCCGGCATCCAGTCTTTCGGCTCAATTGTCTCATTGCGCTCGAGCTTGGTATCAAAATTTCTTTCCAGTTCTGAATTTTCCATGATTTCGAAGTTGAATCTTGTTAAAGATCGCGCTTTCCAAGTGAAAAGCCAAGGACAAAAGTACCAATTTTGCACTTATGTTAATAATCCAAACTATTGCGGCCGTATTGGCTAAAATACAGTATTTTATTACGAATAATGCTATTATATCAACATTCTATTATGAATGAGTAAGATATCCTCTTCCTTCTTCTGACTTCTCTCTTCTGACTTCTTCCTTCTATTTCTTATGCCTTTCCTCCAATACCCGAACAATATCATCCAAACAGCAATCCTTTGCCGCCAGTAAAATCAGGTAATGATACATCAAATCGGCTGCTTCATTTTTGAACAGGTTCATATCCTGATCTTTTGCTTCTATTACCAGTTCCACGGCTTCCTCTCCTACCTTCTGGGCTATTTTATTAATGCCTTTGGCAAAAAGAGAGCTGGTATATGACTTATCGGATGGTGCCTGTTTTCTGTCCTGTATCACCCTTTCGAGCTTGTGAAGAAAATCAAGGGAAATATTCTTTTCCTGAAAACAAGTATCAGCTCCCGTATGACAAACCGGGCCAACCGGTTTTACCCGGATAAGTAATGTATCGTTATCGCAATCGGATTTAATTTCCTTTACATCCAGAAAATTCCCGCTCTCCTCACCCTTGGTCCATAATCGCTTCTTGCTCCGGCTGTAAAACGTGACCCGCTTTTCTTCCTGTGTTTTTTTCCATGCTTCCGCATTCATATAGCCCAGCATGAGCACTTGTGAAGTGTGTTCATCCTGAATAATAACCGGAACAAGATTATCAATTGATTTGGAGAAATCGATGTTAAATGAGGTCATAGTTATTTGAGTTTATTATTAAAAGAAGTCAGAAGGAAGAATTCAGAAATCAAAAAAAAGTACAAACTTGGGCCTTTCTTCTGTTTTCTTTCTTCTGATTTCTAAATTCTTATTTCAATCTTTCTTTCTTTCAAAAAACGTTTTAAATCTTGTATTCCAATCTCTTTAAAATGAAATACACTGGCAGCGAGAGCGGCATCGGCCTTGCCGTTTATAAACACATCGGCAAAATGCTCCATGCCTCCAGCTCCCCCGCTGGCAATAACAGGAACATTTACTGCTAAGGAAATTTCAGCTGTTATGTCCTGTGCAAAACCGGTCTTCATTCCATCCTGATTCATGGAAGTAAGTAATATTTCACCCGCTCCCAACTCAACACCACGTAGGGCCCAATCCAATGCCTTTGCCTCGGTCTTTACCCGCCCTCCGTTAAGATAAACATACCATCCTCCTTCTTCTTTTTTAGCATCAATTGCAAGTACCACACATTGACTGCCGAATCGTGACGCCAGTTCCCGGATAAGCTCAGGGCGGCGAAAAGCAGCCGTATTAACCGATATTTTATCGGCTCCGGCATTTAACAAAACCGATACATCCTCTACTGAACTGATTCCCCCTCCTACGGTAAACGGGATATTGATATGTGCTGCAATCCGCCTTACCAGTTCCGACAAGGTCTTTCTCTTTTCATTGGTAGCACTTATATCCAGAAAAACCAACTCATCCGCCCCTTCGTCTGCATAGCGCATGGCCAACTCAACCGGATCGCCGGCATCGCGTATATTCTCAAAGTTCACTCCTTTCACCGTGCGTCCATCGCGAATATCGAGACAAGGAATGATGCGTTTGGCTAACATAGGGGTTTGATATTTTTGATTTATGAACTAAGATTTATGATTTGATGTTCAGGATAAATATTAGCCGGTGATTATTCTTTTTCTCAGGTCTTCCATAGTGATCCTGTTCTCATAAATTGCTTTACCAACAATAACCCCTTCACAACCACATTCCTGCAGTGTGTCCAGATCGGCCAGACAGGAAACGCCTCCGCTGGCTATAAGACTGATGCCGGGTACTGCCGCTATAATCTTTTTATACAACTCGATGGACGGCCCCTGCAACAGACCATCCATAGCCACATCGGTGCAAAACACATTGGTTACTCCGCCGGAAACATAAGCCCTCAGAAAATCAAACACCGAAATATCCGTTCCTTCCAGCCACCCACCAATAGTAATTTTCTCTTCCTTCACATCGGCCCCCAACAGCAAACGCTCTGCCCCGTAATGATTAAGCCAGCGAAAAAACAATTCCTTATCCTTTACCGCAATGCTGCCCACTGTAGCAATAGCCGCTCCGGCATCAAACACAGACCGGATATCCGCATCTGTTTTAATTCCTCCTCCAAAATCTATCTCCAGCTTTGTCTTCGAAGCCAGCTGCTCCAGCACTTTTTGATTTACCACACTTCCTTTCTTTGCCCCATCAAGATCCACCAGATGCAGGCGACGAATCCCTACTCCTTCAAATTGAAGCGCCACCTCCAACGGGTGCTCGTTATAGATCTTCTTCTTTTCATAATCGCCTTGTGTAAGTCTTACACATTTGCCGTCTATGATATCTATGGCAGGAATTAAAATCATGAATGGGTAAAGATTAAATGGTGGTCTTGAATCGTTATTTAATATTCGTCACAAAATTTTGCAGGATTTTTTCTCCCGCTTTTCCTGACTTTTCCGGATGAAACTGCACGGCATAAAAATTATCCTTATTCAGGGCTGCACTGTATTTAAGCCCATAGGTGGCTGAAGCAATTTCTCCGGCTCCCTGTTCTATATAATACCCATGTACGAAATACATGTATTCCTTTTCCATAATTCCTGAAAACAAAGGAGAACGAAGATCTTCAATTGTGTTCCAGCCAATCTGAGGCACTTTTAATTCCTGATTCCTTTCAAATCGTTTCACTTTCAAATTAAAGAGGCCCATGCAAGTAGTGTCTCCCTCTTCCGAATGACTACACATAAGCTGCATACCGAGACAAATACCCAACACCGGTTGCTTCAAGGAAATGATGAGCTTATCCAATTTCCGCTCTTGTAAATAGTTCATTGCCGAACGGGCCTCTCCCACCCCTGGAAAAATAACCTTATCCGCGGATCGAATTTCTTCTGCATCGTTGGTGATACAGTAATCAACTCCAATCCGTTCCAAAGCGTAGGCTACAGAACGAATATTGCCGGAATTGTATTGAATGACTGCTAGTTTCATAATAAAGAAGTCAGAAGAAAGAAGTCAGAAATCAGAAGAAAAATTATCCTGATTGAAATTAATACTTGGCTTCTCACTTTTAGTTTAATTAAATGATGACTTAACAGAATGAGTATAAACCGCCAAAATTTTACTAACCTCCTCCAACAATAACGCCAATTCATTATTTTCACCATAATTCAAATCCTTACTGAGTATTAAATAGTATCGACATTCTTCTATAGAGCCCTGGGCAATATTATAAAACCTGACTTTATCTCTTTTACTTTCTTTTTTGAATCCTTCTGCAATATTGGCGGCTATCGACACCGCCGCTCGTCTGAATTGGCTTACCAAACCATATTCTTCATTTCTGGGAAATGATGCCGTATAGTGGTAAACCTTCAACACAAACTGATGCGCTTTTTGCCAAACTATAAGGTCTTTAAACGTCTTTGCCATTGGTGTTTCCATGACGACGGAAATTACTTAGGTTAATGATTTTTCCCACTTCTGACATCCTTCCTTCTTCTGACTACTTTCTTCTGAATTCTGACTTCTTTCAAAGAACTCCCTTCGTAGACGGCAATTGCTCATTCCCGGCTTCTTTTCGTATCGCCATTTTAAGCGCACGGGCAAAGGATTTAAAAATGGCTTCTATTTTATGATGCTCATTTTGCCCTTCTGCCTTGATATTCAAATTACACAAAGCTGTATCGCTGAACGATTTGAAAAAATGAAAAAACATTTCCGTGGGCATCTCTCCAATCTTTTCCCTCTTGAATTCGGCAGCCCATTCTATCCACGGTCGTCCTCCGAAATCCATTGCTACTTGCGCCAGGCAATCATCCATGGGCAAACAAAAGCCATAGCGTTCTATTCCCCGTTTATCGCCTAACGCTTTGCGGAATGCTTCTCCAAGCGCCAACCCCGTATCTTCAATGGTATGATGTTCATCAATATGTAAATCACCTTTAGCTTGAATAGACAGATCAATATTTCCATGACGGGCAATCTGTTCGAGCATGTGATCAAAAAAACCAAGACCGGTAGAAATCGACGCTTCTCCTTTGCCATCCAGGTTCAACTCCATACGAATTTCGGTCTCCTTTGTTTTTCTGGAATGTATTACCCGACGTTTGGGTTTCAGGAATGCATATACCTGATCCCAGTTATCGGCCAGCAAAGCAATCTTATCTTCCCAACCATCGGGGTTGTCATAATTACGGATAAAGATGGCTCCTGCGCCCAGATTTTGAGCCAGTTTGATATCTGTTATCCGGTCGCCGATTACATACGAATGGCTTAAATCATAATCTCCATTCATATACTTTTCAAGCATAGCCGTTCCCGGTTTGCGGGTTGGTTTATTTTCATGCGGAAAAGACTTATCAATGTGGATGGTCGAAAAAACAATCCCTTCTGTTTCCAGAGTTTTCAGCATTTTGGACTGCACCAGCTGAAAGGTTTCTTCGGGATAGCCTGGTGTACCCAGTCCATCCTGATTCGATACCATCACCAGTTCAAAATCCATTTCAGTTGCAATCTTATACAGATTACGGATTACCCCTGGCAAAAACTCAAGCAGTTCCAGCTTGTCTATCTGACAAGTTCCTGGAGGTTCCCAGATAATGGTACCATCACGATCAATGAATAATGCTTTCTTCATGCTATTTTATTTAGTCTTACGATTCCTTGTTGAACTTACGGGGTGAATTGCTTTTCTCGCTTAACTTAATTCCTTCAAGGCTAAAATCAGCTTTTTGTTTTCTTCTTCCGTTCCTACTGTGATGCGGAGACAGCCTTCACAGAGAGTCATTTTACTTCGGTCTCTTACAACAATCTGTTTTTCCGATAAGTAATCATATACCTTTTTAGGTTCTTTCATTTTCACAAGCAGGAAGTTGGCTTCGCTTGGATATACTTTCCGTACAAAAGAGAGAGCAGAAAGAGACTCAGATAATTTTTTACGTTCTTCCACAATCGTCTTGATCCAGCGGTTTACTGTGTCCATATTATCCAGCGCTTCCAGTGCCAGGTGTTGGGAAGCGATATTGATATTATAGGGCGGTTTGATTCTATTGAGCACATCAATCACCGGAGCTCCGGCAAATGCCATCCCAACACGCAATCCCGCCATACCCCATGCTTTGGAAAGCGTTTGAAGAATAACCAGGTTAGGATAGTTGAGCAGTTCAGGTACCAGACTGCGATAGGATGCAAAATTGATGTATGCTTCATCCACCACCACGAGTCCTTCAAAATGCTCAAGGACAGATTTGATATCATGCCATTTAACACCATTGCCGGTAGGATTATTCGGGCAGCAAATAAAAATAAGTTTCGTGGTTTTATCCATAACTCTCAGGATGCCCTGAATATCAAGCTGAAACGCTTCAGGTAATAAGGGAACCTTTACCACTTCCACATCATTGATTTGTGCAGCCACTTCATACATGCCGTAGGTAGGGGGACAAACAATTACCTTATCTGTTCCCGGTTTGCATACGGCGCGAAAAAGGATATCAATAGCCTCATCGCTTCCGTTGCCCAGAAATATGTTTTCAACCGGCAATCCTTTGATAGCGCTTAATTTCTCTTTCAACTCCAGTTGCAAAGGATCGGGATAACGGTTAAAGTCGTTATCCAGCGGGGAGCCGTAAGCATTCTCATTGGCATCCAGAAAAATGCCTTCTTTGCCTTTGTATTCGTCTCGCGCAGAAGAATATGGAACAAGTGCTTTGATATTGCTGCGTAAAATACTATCCAGATCAAACATAATTTAAGTGCTAAATTTTATAATGCTCATTACATTAACTACTCCTTTATACTATTACTTCTTCTATTTGCCTCCTGCTGCTTTTTATTTCCTCCTTATCGTCACTGCCCTTTTATGCGCTTCCAGTCCTTCCGCGGCAGCCATCAGTTCTATTGCAGGACCAATATCCTGCAGCCCTTTTTCAGTAAGCTGTTGAAATGTAATTTTCTTTACAAAACTATCTACCGATACACCACTGTATGCTTTTGCAAAACCGTTGGTAGGAAGAGTGTGATTAGTACCAGAGGCATAATCACCTGCGCTTTCGCAGGAATAATTTCCGAGAAACACAGAGCCTGCATTCACTACTTCTTCTCCTAGTTTTTCTTCCTCCTTACAGGCAAGAATTAAATGTTCAGGCGCATACAGGTTTAAAAGGTCTATTGCTTCTGATTTATCTTTCACCAGAAACGCTTTACTATTTTTAAGGGCTTGACTGGCTACTTCTTTTCTGGGAAGGCTTTGCAGCTGGCTCTCTACTTCTTTCAGCACGTTGACAATAGTTTCTTCGTGATCGGAAACAAGGATCACCTGGCTGTCAGCTCCGTGCTCTGCTTGTGACAAAAGATCGGCAGCAACAAATGCGGGAGCACAACTTTCGTCGGCCAACACAGCCAGCTCCGATGGACCAGCTGGCATATCAATAGCGAGGCCATCCTGACAAACCAATTGTTTTGCACAGGTTACATACTGATTGCCTGGTCCGAATATTTTATTTACAGCCGGCACTGTTTCCGTTCCATAAGCCATAGCGGCAATTGCCTGTGCTCCTCCAATGCAAAACACCTTACTGATGCCTACCAGCCGGGCTGTATATAGTATAGCAGGATTGATGAGCCCGTCTTTGGAAGGAGGTGTACACAATACCACTTCTTTACAACCTGCCAGTTGTGCAGGAATGCCGAGCATGAGAATAGTAGAAAACAAGGGAGCGCTGCCTCCGGGTATATAAAGCCCTACTTTCTCTATTCCTACTGATTTACGCCAGCATTTAACTCCAGGCATTGTTTCCACAACGCGTATAGGTTCCTGTTGTGTCTTGTGAAAAATTTCTATGTTTTTTTTGGCCAGCTGTATGGCAGTTTTCAGTGCTTGCGGCACCTGTTTATCAGCCATCTCAAAAGCGGCTTCTGTAACAGAAAGTAAATCGAGCTCTGTTTTATCAAACAGCAGTGCATACTTCTTCAGGGCAGTATCTCCACTTGTTTTTACAGCATTCATAATTTCGCGGACCTGCTTTTCCAGAGCCAAAGCATCAATGGCCGGCCGGCGTAGCAAGTCGGGAAGCGTATCAGGCGAAGGATATCGGATAATTTTTATCATTGTTCAATAGTATCAGACAATCATTTTTTCAATCGGCACCACCAATATGCCTTCTGCTCCCAGGGCTTTCAGCTGTTCAATGATTTCCCAGAAATCATTTTCATTCACTACTGAATGTACCGAACACCAGCCTTTCTCTGCCAAAGGAAGTACAGTTGGACTTCTCATTCCGGGAAGCACGCGGATTATTTTCTCGAGATTGTGAGTAGGTGCATTCAGCAGGATGTATTTGTTATTTCCGGCTTTTTTAAGTGCATTAAAACGGAACAGCAGCTTATCCAACAACTCTACCTTCTCTTCATTCAGTTTTTTATTGGCAATCATAACGGCTTCCGACTTCAGAATTACTTCCGTTTCCTTCAGTCCGTTCATAAACAAGGTGCTGCCGGAGCTTACCAGATCGCAGATAGCATCTGCCAATCCTATACCGGGAGCAATTTCGACAGAGCCGCTGATCTCATGGATCTCAGCATTTACCTTCATCTTCTTCAGGTATTTGGCCAGAATAACAGGATAAGAAGTGGCAATGCGTTTTCCTTCCAGATCGGTAATGTCTTTGTATTTTTTGCTTTTAGGTACAGCAATACTCAGGCGGCATTTGCCAAAACCAAGACGATCAGCCACCTTTACATCTTTGTTTTTCTCCAGCATTATATTTTCGCCTACAATACCAATATCGGCTACTCCGTCTTCCACATATTGAGGAATATCATCATCACGCAAAAAATAAACTTCCAAAGGAAAATTCTTTGCCGAAGCTTTCAGTTTATTAACCCCATCCGAAAATCCTATTCCGCATTCTTTAAGGATACGAAGCGAGTCTTCATTAAGACGACCCGATTTTTGTACTGCAATTTTTAGTTTCTGTTTCATAAAATTTGGTTAAAAAAAGAGGGGCTCACCTTGCTGGTAAGCCCCTCGGATTGAATGTTTATGTCAGTTAACACCATGATCCTCTCGCCTACCGGTTGGGTAAGAGATGATGATGATGGATGTTGAGTGTGTTGCGCATTTTTAATTTCTTGGAACAAAGCTAGTAAAATATTCAAATGTCAAGTGGTTTTTATATATAATTCACAATGCCCGGACCTATAACTGATTAATTTACAATAAAATAAGACTTAATTAAGGAGGAACAAACATCAAAATTTAATGTGAAGGGAGAAGGTATCGGAATGTTCGCTTTAGTAATCAAGAGTATTCCTTTAGCAATCGGGATGATTCCTTTAGTAATCAAGGAAGTTTCTTTAGTAATCGGGATGATTCCTTTAGCAATCAAGGATATTTCTTTAGCAATCGGGGTGATTCCTTTAGTAATCAAGGAAGTTTCTTTAGTAATCGGGATGTTTCCTTTAGCAATCAAGGAAATTCCTTTAGTAATCGGGATGTTTCCTATAGCAATCAAGGAAATTCCTTTAGTAATCGGGATGTTTCCTTTAGCAATCAAGGAAATTCCTTTAGTAATCGGGATATTTCCTTTAGCAATCAAGGAAACTACTTTAGTAATCGGGATATTTCCTTTAGCAATCAAGGAAACTACTTTAGTAATCGGAATGATTTCTTTCGTAATCGAAGAAAGTTCCTTTAGTATAGGGATAATTTGCCATACAATAAATGTGGGCATTTGTTACTTCCCTTTTTTTGTTCTAAATTCACATACTTTTTGAAATCATCATTTTTGATGTTTTTTAAAAGAGTACCGACAAACCGATAAAAACTATTTATAATTCGACACATGAAGAAACTATACTTCTTTTTGGCCTCTTTCGTTCTGCTAAGCGTACAGGCCTTTTCTCAAACCACATATAAAGATGTGGCTCCTATATTTTTCGCACGCTGTTCCAGCTGTCACCATGAAAATCAGCACGCACAGTCAATGCTGAACTACTCGGAAACCCTGCCATGGATTGCGTCTATTAAAGCCGATCTGAACAGCAGCCATATGCCACCATGGCCTCCTGATACTTTGTATACACGTTTTACACATGAACGCTTAATCTCCGCTTCAGAAAAAGCAGCTATCCTGGGATGGATTGCCAATGGTGCACCCAAAGGCGATACCACCCTGGTACCCCCTACTCCTATTTATCCGACCACTGCGAAATTGTTCGGCACTCCGGATCTGATCCTTACCATTCCAACTTTTACCAGCAATGCCAGCAGCACGGTTGATGCGTATGACTGCTTTTCTATTCCAACTGGTCTTACACAGGACAGGATCATGCGTGCCTACGAAATTATTCCGGGCAATGTGCCGATCATTCACCACGTGGTGGTAAATGTGGACACCACCGGAACCGTTACAAGCAGCCTAACCGGAAACTGTTTCACCGAACCAGGTCAGTTCAGTATTGGCGGTTATGTTCCTGGTTGTGCACCAACCGTATTCCCTGGTCAGGCTCCGCTTAAAGCAGGTATACGGCTCAAAGCAGGTTCCAACATGATCCTTCAGATTCACTATCCTGCCGGAACCGGGGGACAAAAAGACAGCACCCAAATCCGTATCTATTTTTACCCGATTGGCGCTACCGGTATACGTCCGATGTATGTAACCACTCCTTTGCAAAACTGGTCCTTATCACTTCCTGCAAACAGGGTAACTCCTTTCACAGCCAAATACCCATCCAGTGGAGGATTGCCTGCTGCTATTTCTGTATTTGCAGTAGAGCCTCACTCTCACCACGTATGTACGTCTATGACAATGAATGCTTATAATAACGTAACTACCGACACCATTCCTTTTATCCGTATCAATAACTGGGATTTCAACTGGCAAGGGTTTTATACTTATAATAATCTCGTAAAGGTGTCGGCAGGGTATACACTTTATTCCCGCCACATCTATGACAATACCACCAACAACCCTAACAACCCGAATAACCCTCCGATATTGGTAACGGCAGGAACAAGCACGTTTAATGAAATGCTGTTTGACTCCTTCCAATATCTGATTTATCAACCTGGTGATGATACGATCAATATTTCTCATATTATTAACAATGATCCTTTATTAACCGGTATACAGGAACATACCCTGCCCGGACAGAAGATTACGTCCATTGTTTATCCTAACCCTACGGAAGGACAAGCCGTGATCTATATTACCAATATGGAGCAGATGAGAAATTGTGAACTCCACATTTATAATATGCTCGGAAAAGAAGTGGCCAGTCAGATATTGCCTAATGCATCATCCGATGGGTTTCATATCGAAGCAGGCACTTTGCTGCCCGGTGTTTATCTCTATTCTATCCGCTCCGGAGCCATGGCAGGGAATGGGAAGTTGATGATTGTTAAGTAAAAGGTCAGAAGAAAGAATTCAGAATACAGAAGATACAAAAGAGAAGTCAGGGGTAAGAAAGGAGCAACAGACCGTAAGAGATCTAACCCTTTTTACTCCTGACTTCTTTTCACATCAACCCTTCTGCTGACTTCTTTCTTCTGAATTCTGACTTCTTCACTAATAGTACTTTCCCGCCAGCAGATAATTCTCCACATAATCCTTCACCCCTTCTTCCAGTGTATGGAAAGGCTTTTGATAACCTATAGAACGAAGTTTATTCATATCTGCTTCCGTAAAATACTGATACTTGTCGCGTATATCGGCTGGTGTATCCACAAATTCAATACGCGCTTCCTTATTCATGGCCTTGAATGTGTTTTTTGCCAGATCCAGAAAGCTACGCGCTTTACCCGAACCCAGGTTGTAAATACCTGAGTCCTTGCGGTGATGTAACAAAAACATACAAACCTCCACCAGATCCATTACGTAAACAAAATCACGCAACTGCTCTCCGTCTTTATAGGCCGGGTTATGGGAGCGGAATAATTTCATTCCGTTCTTTTCCTTTATCTGCCCAAATGCATGCAGAATAACAGAAGCCATCCGACCTTTATGATATTCATTGGGTCCATACACATTAAAAAACTTTAAGCCCACCCAGAAATAAGGTTTACGCTCCTGCGCCAAAGCCCACTTATCAAAATCGTTTTTAGATTCTCCGTAAGGATTAAGTGGTTTTAAAAGAGCAATCTCTTGGTGCGAATCCTTATAACCATGTTCTCCCAATCCATAGGTAGCAGCTGAAGAGGCATACACCAAAGGGAGTCCGAACTCTACACATACTTCCCAAACAGATTTGCTATAGTTGAGATTAAGACGATCAAAAATTTCTTTATTGAATTCGGTGGTATCGGTACGGGCTCCCAGATGAAAAATAAACTGTACCATTTTATGATTCGCACGAAGCCAATTTACAAACTCATCCCGATGGATGGCTTTACTGTATTTCTTCCCCTCCAGATTCTTCATCTTGGCCGGATCGGAAAAGTCATCCACCACCACCACATCGGTATAGCCCTCTGCATTCAGTTTAGCAACCAAACAACTTCCTATAAATCCTGCGGCACCTGTAACTATGATCATAAATGATTAAAGAATTATGATTTTTGATTTAAGATTTAGATGTCAATAATTTCTGACTAGCCCAATACAAACAGCTCCTTATTCATTTGCTTAACCAGTCCCACTTCTTTTGCTTTGTTAAATAACAGCTGCACAGCGGCACGGCCTTCTGTTCCAAGATCAACGGAGTATTTATTGACATACAAATCAATGTGTTTATACATCACCTCTTCGCTCATTTCCTGGGCATGTGCTTTGACAAAATTACGGGAAGCATCCGGGTTGGCAAAGGCATATTCCACACTTTTTCTCAGCACCCGGTTTACCTTTCTCTGTGTCTCCACCGCCAGCTTTCTATTAATCACAATCCCTCCCAATGGGATCGGTGCCTTTGTAATCGACTCCCAGAATGTTCCAAGATCTATCAGTTTGTACAATCCCTTTTCCTGATAGGTAAACCTGTTTTCATGTATAATCAGTCCAGCATCACAGCTTCCATCCAACACAGCTCCCTCAATATCTGAAAAAAGCATCTCTACCTTATTAACGGCTTGAGGGAATGCAAGACTCAACAGAAAATTAGCAGTTGTTAACTTGCCCGGAATAGCAATCTTCATATTACTGATCCGGTTATTCAAATCTGGTATTTCTTTTGTAGCTATCAGCAAAGGTCCTACTCCGAAGCCCAATGCGCTTCCTGCATCCAGCAAAGCATATGTTTGTGTAAGATAAGCCAGGGCATGATAACTCAGCTTGGTGATATCAATAGCTCCTTCCATTGCTTTATTATTGAGCGCCTCTACATCAGCCATGACCATCTCAAACTCCAAACCTTCCGTATCTATTCTGCCATGAATAAGGGCATCAAAAATAAAACAGTCGTTGGGGCAAGGACTGAAACCCAATGTTAATTTATGATTTGGACTTGAGGATTCAGGATTCATTTTACCCATGCTATTTCTTCTAAAACTTCAATGGCCGTTTTATTCAGATTACTTATAGCCAACGGGATATTCCAGCCGGCCCTGTTTCTTTTTTCCACTTTATTACTAATGGCTCTTATCTGCGCACAGGGAACGTCTGCAAATTTGCAAGCCATTAGAAAGGCTGCTCCCTCCATACTTTCTGTATTCGGGTGATATAGTTTAAACACCTTGTCTATACTAGCTTCATTTCCATGCACCGTATTCACGGTAACTCCGCAAACTTTGGGAATATATTCGAGTACACGACTTGCGATCAGAGATTCATTAAACACTTCTGCATCAGTCCCTAGGTTCATTTTGTAAATAGGAATAAATTCATCCCCGTCTTCGGCACCCAGCTCTGCAAAATGATCCTGTACGATATTGACAACGCTTCCCAGATCCAGATTATCATTAAAACTTCCTGCCAGACCCAGATTAAGGGCGGCATCAATTCCTTTATTCAGTGTTGCACCCATATGGTACGCGGTGGCTGTCATCCCTACGCCGGTAATCAACACCTGAACCGTTATCCCTTTATACGTAATACTTGTTTGTCCCGCAGTCAAAGCCAGATGATCCATCAAGGGACGGATCTCCGGTTCGGTGGCTGCAACAATAAGGAGTTTCAAGTTTGGTATAGGTATAATGAAAAAGAAAGATAAAACGGCGGCACCTGAACGGTCACTTCGCTCTTCTGTATGGTTTTTTACCGGATTTAAAATCAGGGTACAACTTAGCCACTGCTACAAAAAGATCATATTCACTGGCCAGACGCAGGAAATTTTCCGACAACCGGCAATAGTTGCGAAATGCTTTACAATCCAGATTCTCATCTCCCGTTACCTGACGAAGCTTGGCATCACTCAGCCGCTTTTCAAGCAATTCATCATATAGCAGCTGATCATACATCTCCGTGAGTTTCTTCATGCTTTTTCCTTCGTGGCTAAAAGCCATATATAAGCCGGTGATAGGGCTGGAAATACCCTGGCTCTTAAAACGTTCATATTCGGAAACCTTATCCGAATAATATTGCTTTTCCTCTTTCGAAAATTCAGTAGACATAATAATAACCTGCTGAAGATTATAGGGTTTCTTAACCAGCACAACTTTAAGCTTAAGCAGATTGTTTTTGACCGAGTCTTTAAACGTACCTACCAGCAAACGCCTTACTTCATAACCCAGGTAATTAAAGATAAGCGTATCAGACAGTTTCGCGCTCAACTCAAAGCTGCCCGCTGCGTCCGTCATTGTACCTACATAGGTATTGCGGTTCAAGGCGTATACAAAAGCGATGGGGTTAATGCTGTCGGTGTCATATACAACACCTTTCACAGTAACATCGGTTTGTGCTTCTGCTACGGACATTCCCGTAACAATAAAAAAACAAATCAGAAACAGACGACAGAAGCTCCCTTTCATAGTATGATAATACGATTATGTAAAATTAAGAATTTTTGCCCGGCAATGGACAGATATATATATTCCGTTTCACCTCTCTATAAACAGGGCACGTAGCCTTTTATGACCCTCCGTGTACCTACAGCCTGCATACTCATTAGAAATTGATGATAAAAACAAGTCTCTATTCCTAAAAAATGCTAAAACAAGTTACGGCTTTCGTATTGTCATAGTGATATAAAAACTACAATTTTAATTTTTGACTAACACCTCAAACAACCCTGTTATCAACACATCCAGCTTACCTTCCCGAATATGCCTGGCTAAAAACAGGTGAGCCGCACACCTCTCCTAGGGGTCATAATCCGGACTTTTCTCTCCGGTTGCCATTAAAATTTATAACCTACATTTACCAGGCAATCCTTTAACTGATTCATATGAAAATTCTTGTTGTAGAAGACGAACCAAACTGGCACAATTTATTGAAAAAGGCCTAAAAGAACAGAACTATCAGGTGGATGTAGCCCATGATGGGGAAGTAGGGAAGCGGCTTGCATTGCAACGCAATTACGATTGTATTGTATTGGATCTGATCCTTCCTACCATAAGCGGACTGGAAGTGTGTGTAGCTATCCGCAAGGAAGATACTTCGGTACCTATCCTGATGCTGACTGCCCTGGGAAGTACGGAAGACAAGGTGCTTGGACTTGACTCCGGAGCCGATGATTATCTTACCAAACCATTTAAACTAAACGAGCTCCTTGCCAGGATCCGCGCTTTGGCAAGACGTAAAAGCAAGCCGGTAGAAGAAGCCCGATTAACCATGGCCGATCTGGTGCTTAATACTGCCACCAAATCAGCAGAACGCGATGGCAAGTCAATCATACTTACCTCCCGGGAATACTTCCTGTTAGAATTTTTACTTAAAAACCAGGGACGTGTGCTTTCCAGGGCTGAAATTGCTCAGAATGTATGGGATATTTCTTTTGACTCCGGAACCAATGTGGTGGATGTATATGTAAATTACCTCCGGAACAAGGTGGATAAAGGATTTTCATCCAAACTCATCCATACTGTATTCGGAATGGGTTATATTATGAAAGAAGAATGACCATTCGTAACCGGCTAACATTAATCTATACCGTCATTGTAGCGCTTATTCTGCTTGCGCTCAGTTTGTTTGTATTTTATCTTGTCAAGCTTAATTTTCATACCGTATTTTTCGAAAAGCTATACAACCGGGCTGAAATCACGGCCCAGGTTTTTCTGGAGAAAGATGAAGTAAGCGCTACTATTTTTAAGGATTTTGAAGCCCGCTATTCACAAACATTGCCAGGAGAGCTGATACGGGTATATGACAAAGACAACAAACCTGCATTTATTGAAGAAAACGGAGGCGGTACCTACCCTGTTGATCTGATTAACAGGGTGAGGACGGAAAAGAAAGTGGAGCTTGATGACGGACACCGTCAGATTGTAGGCATTCATTACTCCGACAATCAGGGAGAATTTGTAATCATCGCTTCTGCTGAAGATGATGTAGGGGCACACAGTCTAGCCTTTACACGCAACACCTTGCTTATCGGTTATATCAGCAGTCTTATTGTCGTATTCATCAGCGGACGCTTTTTCTCCAAACAGGTGCTTCAGCCTATGTCGGGTATTGTCCGAAATGTAAACCGGATTACAGTAAGCAATCTGCATATGAGGCTGGATGAAGGAAAAGGAAGGGACGAGATTGCAGAGCTCTCGATCACCTTCAACAATATGCTGGAAAGGCTAGAACGATCATTCGAAACGGAGAAAAACTTTGTAGACAACGCCTCCCATCAGCTTCGTACCCCTCTGGCTTCTATCATCGTGGAGCTGGAAGTTGCCCTGACAAAAACGAGAACCAATGAGGAATACCAGTCCCTGCTGGGTTCCATACTTACCGAATCTGAAAAACTGAATCATATTATCAGCGGACTGCTTGATATGGCTCAGATAAACCGGGATGAAAGTGCTATGCTTACCGGTGTGGTGCGACTTGATGAGTTGCTGTGGGATATACGCGATAAAGTGTCGAAAGAAATTCCGGAAAGTAAAGTTCAGATCAGTCTCGCCAACTTACCGTCCAACAGCGACGAGCTGGTTATTTATGGAAACAAATACCTGCTGGATATTGCTCTTTATAACCTGATAGAGAATGCTTGCAAATTTTCGGGCAATAAGGAAGTGCTGGTACACCTTCTCTCCTCCCCCAGCGGAACCCTTATCACGATACGTGACAAAGGCATTGGGATTCCGCCGGAAGAAGTAAAAGAAGTAAGCAAATCATTTTACCGGGCAAAGAATGCCGCGAGTTTTAAAGGATCAGGAATCGGCCTGGCGCTTTCGGAAAAAATCATCCGTATGCACAAGGCTACATTCGAAATAGAGTCGCAGCTAGGCAAAGGAACCAGCATACAAATTCTCTTTCCACACGAACAATTACAGCAGAGTAGTTAGTGAAAGAAGATCGGAAAGTTTGGTGCTCGAAGAGGTCCTTCAGATCTGAAATCCTATAACCAGGATATCATCCACCTGTTCCAGATTTGTTCTCCAATCGGAAAAGGCTTCTTTGAGATGTGCTTCCTGCTCTTTCATCTTAAGATTACTGATAGAAAGAAGCAGTTTCTGGAAATTACGAAGCATGAATTTTTTCCCCTTCTCACCGCCAAACTGGTCAGCAAAACCATCGCTGAAGAGATACACCCTGTCACCGGCTTTTAACCGGTATTCGTTATTGCTAAAAGGTTTCCGTTGTTCTGATTCCAATCCGCCTATGGCCTGTTTATCCGGCTTTAGCTCCATCATCTGATCGGCTCCTGCAGGGAGTATCCAGCATGGTCTGTTTGCGCCGGCAAATTCAAGCTTACCGGTTACCGTATTTATTTTGCAAAGCGCCGCATCCATCCCATCCCGGGTGCTGTTACGATCTTGTTGCAATGTATGACGAAGACCCATATGCAATTCATCCAGAATACCAGCTGGCTGACGGATTCCCCGCTCATGAATAATTTTTGAAAGCTGTTCACTTCCGATCATACTCATAAAAGCCCCGGGAACACCATGGCCTGTACAATCGCATGCTGCCAGCAACAAATCACCACTTTTTTCTTTGCTGAAAAAATAAAAATCACCACTTACCACATTTTTGGGCTGATAAAACACAAACGATTCTGGAAGACTTTCCCTTATAAGGTCAATAGGAGGAAGTATTGCTTGTTGTATACGTTGTGCATACTGAATGCTATCGCTCACCTCTTTGTTTACCTGCTCCAGCTCCTGGTTTTTAACTTCAATTTCATTTTTTTGTTCCAGAATCAACTGGTTTGATTTTTTCTTAATCGTGTATCCTCGGTACAAGATAACAGCCAGAATCAGTACCATAGCTAAACCTGCCAGTAAAGCTGCATCAAAAAGCTTTTGCTTGTGTGCTTCTACTTCTCTTTTCAGCTCCTGCACATGCTCTTCCTGTTTCATTTGTGCCTCCTTTTTCTCCACTTCGTATTGCGAACGCAGATCGCTTATCTTTTCAACATTTTTCTGATTATAAACGCTATCGTTAAACTGAGAATACAGCTTATGTGCCTTATATGCTTCCACATAGTTTTTCTGATCGGCATAGATATCGGAAAGTCCCTGATAAAGCTGTTCAAGCAAGAAATTGTCTTTTAGCACAAGGCCCAATGTAATGGCCTTGTTCATATGCTCAAGAGCCTTGGGATATTGTTGCAGGTGTTGATAGGTAAAGGCCAGGGCTCCATCCAGTTCAGGATTGCCACGTCCTCCGTTTGCTTCATCCCCTCCGTTCGCTATCGCAAGGTCAAAATATTCCAGTGCTTTATTGTATTGTTTTTTCTCGTTATACAGCTGTGCTACATTAGATGCTATGGTGGCAATCTTTGGTTTGTCATGGAGACGTTGTGCTATTTCCAAACCTTTGAGCGTATACTGCATCGCCATGTCCGAATCCTTTTTTGTACTGAATAACATAGCCAGATTGCTATAGGTATTCATTGCGAGCCCTTCCTTTTTAAAACGCAGACACAAACCCAATGATCTGTTCCAGTAATCAAGAGCCTTGTCATACTCGTTCATTCGGAAATAAACAATACCAACGGAGTTATATGAATTTGCCAAGCCTATACTGTCTTTTAGCCGCTCCCGTATTTCAATGTTTTGCAGATAGTGATACAACGCTTTGGGAAAAACTCCTTGCATCATATAGGAATTACCCATATTGAGCTGGAGAGAAGCTATCTTTTTTTCATCATGAATAGAATCTGCAATCCGGATACCTTCTTCCAGCACACGGCGGGCGCTGTCCATCTGCCCGTTGTTCATATATTCAAGAGAAAGCATGCTGATGAGGCTCAGGTGCACTTTAACAGACGGGTGATGAGCCAAGGCACCGTTTATGCTGTCAATACGTGGGTTCTGGATTTTTTGTCCGGAAGGTTTGGCATAATAGCAAGAAAAAAGCAGCAACAGGCCTATCGTAAGGCCTGTTCTGCTTATACCGAAAAAAAATCGTTTATGCTTTAACACCGGCACGTATGATATTGAGCGCTCCACCGGCTTTAAACCATTCTATCTGCTGCTGATTATAACTGTGATTGACTGTGATCTCTTCGCTCTTTCCATCCTTATGATGAAGCGCCAGTTTAAGAGGCGTTCCTGGCTTGAAGGTCATTAGTCCAAGGATATCGATGGTATCATCTTCCTGGATCTTATCATAATCGGCTTTATTGGCAAACGTAAGTGCCAGCATACCTTGCTTTTTCAAATTGGTTTCGTGAATACGGGCGAAGGATTTTACCAGCACAGCTCTTACACCTAAAAACCGGGGCTCCATGGCTGCATGTTCACGGGAAGATCCTTCTCCGTAGTTTTCATCTCCTACTACAATGGAACCAACATGTTTTGCTTTGTATGCACGTTGAACCTTCGGAACAGAATCATATGTTCCATCCAGCTGATTTTTCACATTGTCAGTTTTTTCATTGAATGCATTTACGGCACCTATCAGCATATTGTTGGAAATATTATCCAGGTGTCCGCGGTATTTAAGCCAGGGACCTGCCATAGAGATATGATCGGTAGTACATTTTCCTTTGGCCTTGATCAGCAGGTTAAGCCCTTTCAGATCGGTACCTTCCCATGCAGCAAAAGGGGCGAGTAACTGAAGACGATCAGAAGCGGGTGCAACCAATACTTCCACCATTGATCCGTCGGCTGCTGGTGCAAGATATCCGGCATCATCCACCGCAAATCCTTTTGATGGCAGCTCGTCCCCTGTAGGAGGATCCAATTTTACTGCTTTCCCTTCTTCATTAATCAATGTATCCGTTAATGGATTAAAACAAAGATCCCCTGCAATTGCAATGGCTGTAACCAGTTCAGGAGAGCCTACAAAGGCATGTGTATTAGGATTTCCATCAGCGCGTTTTGAAAAATTCCGGTTAAAAGAGTGGACGATCGTATTTTTCTCCTGTTTCTCCGCTCCGTTACGATCCCACATACCAATACAAGGTCCGCAAGCATTTGCAAAAACATTTGCGCCTATGTCATTAAATGTTTTGATAAATCCATCTCGCTCAATAGTAAAACGAACCTGTTCCGAGCCGGGAGTGATCGTAAATATGGATTTGGTCTTGAGCTTTTTGTCCACTGCCTGACGGGCCAGCGAAGCCGCTCTTGAAATATCTTCGTAGGAAGAGTTGGTACAGGAGCCTATCAGTCCTACCTGCACATTGGTAGGCCATCCATTCTTCTGTGCTTCTTCCTTCATCCTGGAAATTGGAGTGGCTCTGTCTGGAGTAAACGGTCCGTTCAGGTATGGCTCCAGTTCCGTAAGATTGATTTCAATCACCTCATCAAAATACTTTTCGGGATTTGCATATACTTCTGCATCTCCGGTAAGATGAGCTTTCACGGTATTGGCCAGATCAGCAACATCGGCACGGCCTGTGGAACGCAGATAACGCTCCATGGATGCATCATAACCAAAGGTGGATGTAGTGGCACCTATTTCAGCGCCCATATTACAAATTGTTCCTTTCCCGGTACAGGAAATTGATTCTGCACCCGGGCCAAAATATTCAACGATCTTGTCTGTTCCTCCTTTTACGGTAAGTATCCCTGCTACTTTAAGAATTACATCTTTTGCGGAGGCCCATCCATTCAGTTTACCGGTAAGTTTTACGCCTATCAGTTTCGGCATTTTGAGCTCCCATGGCAGTCCGGCCATCACATCACAGGCATCTGCACCTCCAACACCTATGGCTATCATACCCAATCCACCTGCATTTACGGTGTGCGAATCTGTTCCGATCATCATCCCTCCGGGAAACGCATAATTTTCAAGTACAACCTGGTGAATAATTCCGGCCCCTGGCTTCCAGAAACCGATTCCATACTTATTGGATACAGAAGAAAGGAAGTTATAGACCTCCTGATTTACTTTGATAGCACGTTCCAGATCCTGCTTGGCAGTAGATTTGGCCGTAATCAGGTGATCGCAGTGAACAGTTGAAGGAACCGCAACGGATTTACGTCCGGCCTGCATAAACTGCAACAATGCCATCTGAGCCGTAGCATCCTGCATAGCTACCCGGTCGGGGTGAAAATCAACATATGAATTACCTCTTGTATACGGAGCAGAAGGTAACGCTTCGGCAAGATGCGCATATAATATTTTTTCCGTCAATGTCAGGGGTTTACCTGTCATTTTACGTGCTGCTTCTACACGGCCAGCCAGCTGACTGTATACTTTACGGATCATTTCGATATCAAAAGCCATAGATATGAGGATTATTAAGGTTGAACAGATTTGGAACGACCCCACGAAATTAACAATTCTGGCCCGAACAGGAACTAAAAAAAATCGTTAATTTTACTTCGAAATCTTTCCTGATTAGTGTGTATGACGTGGTGAAAGCCCGGAGGGAATGGTACATTTCAACAAATCAGTTATTCACCACTCCAATTTGATCACTTATACTCCTTCATTACGTTCACAGCCTTCCAAAGCCAAAGCGCCCGAGGCTTCTTTTTTGCGCGAAAACATTAAAATTTCCCTGCTTTCTATAAAAGCTCAGCTACTGAGGACTATTCTTACCGTATTGGTTATTGCTTTCGGTATTACTGCGCTGGTAGGTATCCTCACTGCTATTGATGCCATCAAAGGGTCTATCAACAGCAACTTTACCAGTATGGGCGCCAATACTTTCACGATCCGGAATAAGGAAACAACCATCCGGATAGGCAGGTCAGGGAAAAAGCCCCGTAAATACAGAGAAATCAGCTATAAAGAGGCGAATTCCTTTGTAGAAAAATTCAATTATCCTGCAACCGCTTCGGTATCCACCCTGGCCACCTTTGCAGCAACCCTTAAGTATTTATCGGAAAAAACGAATCCTAACATTCAGATTTTCGGGGTGGATGAAAATTACCTCAATACCTCCGGTTATGAAATAGATAAGGGACGCAATTTTACCGTTCAGGAAATCCTGTTTGGTTCGCATTCTATTATCCTTGGCAAAGATCTGGTACCAACACTTTTCAAAAACAAAACCGATCCTATCGACAAAATCATTTCTGTGGGGAATGGTAAATACAGAGTAGTGGGAGTGTTAAAGTCAAAAGGAAACAGTTCGGGCTTTGGAGGAGATAAGGTTTGTTTACTGCCTCTATCCAATGTACGTCAGTATTTTCCACGGCCTAATATGTCGTATACCATTAATGTATTGGCGCCGTCTTCCGAAATGATGGAGGGAGCCATTGGCGAATCAACAGGCATATTCCGGGTTATACGTAAGCTACAAACCGGGGAAGAAGACAATTTCGAAATCACCAAGAGTGACAATCTGGCAAATATGCTGATTGATAATATCAAGTATGTGACCATTGCGGCAACACTTATCGGGGTTATCACATTACTGGGAGCTGCGATAGGCCTCATGAATATTATGCTTGTAAGTGTTACCGAACGAACCCGTGAAATAGGGATACGAAAAGCCATTGGAGCCAACAAACAGGTTATACGAAGCCAGTTTCTGGTGGAGGCAGTGGTAATCTGCCAGCTGGGAGGCTTGCTGGGTATATTTTTTGGAATTGTAATCGGGAATGTTGTTTCACTTATAATAGGTGGCAGCTTTCTGATACCCTGGCTTTGGGTGTTGACCGGTATTGTGATCTGTTTTGTGGTTGGGGTTGGAGCCGGTATTTATCCTGCCATCAAGGCTTCCAATCTGGATCCTATTGATGCGCTCAGGTTTGAGTAGAAGTCAGAAATGAGAAGTCAGAAGAAAAATAAATAGAATTCCTGTCCTATAATTATCGTATTTATTCCCTTTTTATCCCTGGCCTAAAGGCCAGGGCAATTAAAGTCCTGTCTATTTAAAGTGCCTTCAGGTGGAGATGCACGATCTTCTTGGTTTCAAAAAAATCTTCCTTAAAATAATTTTTTAGCTCATAAATCACTGCTTTGGGAAATTGCTGCAACTCATTACCCAGCTCACCTCCTTTGAGATAGAGGATTCCGGGCAGAAGATCATGAAGATGCCTGCGGGCAACGAGGGGCCTCACCCATTTATGGAATTCGGGGAAATCGGTTACGGCACGACTTACAATAAAATCGAACCGGTCGGTTAAGGTCTCCACCCTGCAATTAAGCGCTTTGACATTTTTCAGGCCCAGGGCCAGGACCACTTCATTCACCACCTTTATTTTCTTTCCAATGGAATCAACGAGAACGAATTCCGCTTCCGGAAAAAGAATAGCAAGCGGAATACCCGGAAAGCCTCCTCCAGTGCCTACATCCAGTATACGTGCACCGGGTTTGAAAGACACTACTTTGGCTATGCCCAGGGAATGGAGCACATGGTGCTCATATAATAAGTCTATATCCTTACGGGAAATGACATTAATTTTGGAGTTCCAATCCCGGTAAACCGAATCCAGCTGATCAAAATGGGCGATCTGCTCCGGGCTAAGATCCGGGAAATACGATTGAATAAGATGGCTAGGGTGCATACGGCAGATTAAAACTTACCGTGTGAATTTTTCAGAATATTTTGCAAAAACTCTCTTGCTCTGAACAACTGGGCTTTTACAGTTCCTAGCGGAAGCTCCAGTTTTTCGGCAATCTCTTCGTAAGAAAGTTCTTCAAAATAACGCATTTCAATAAGCATCTTGTAGCGTGGTTTGAGCTTATCCACAACCTCCCGCATCATCATTACCTTTTGCTTTTTCATCACCTTTTCTTCCGGATCAAGCTGTTCGGAACGAAGATCCATGGTCATCTCCCCTCCTTCATCATCCTGAAAAGGTTTATCAATTGAAAAAGTATTGTTCTTTTTCTTACGTATATGGTCAATACAGTTATTAGTAGCTATTTTGAACAGCCAGGTACTAAAGGCGAAATTGGGAGTGTATTGATCCAGACGTTTAAATGCTTTGCCAAAAGCTTCGATGGTGAGATCATCGGCGTCATCCTTATTATTCACCATTTTAAGCAACATAAAATAAACAGAATCCCGATAACGGGTCATGAGTTCGGCATAGGCTTTCTGATCGCCATTATCCAATGCTTTACGCACGAGCGAATAATCATAAACTGCCTTATCCGAAAGATTATCGCCTAATTCCATTTACTCTTTTTTTGGAATGCGTTGGAAAGGGCTATGGCCGGATACAGAAACATTAGCAATAGCTCCATAAGAGGCGAATATACCAATAAATCCTTTTCATTGAGTCGGCGCATAGCACCCTGAAAGATAACAAGCTGTACCAGGAAACGAAACACGAATATACCTAAAACGATATAAATCAAAAAGTGAATAATAAGCAGGGCCGCAAATGTTGCAAAGAATAAAAATTGGGACAAAGGAAGGAGACCCAGAAAAAATTTATCGGTACTCTTATACATGGGCCAGGTGGTTACATGCCTTTTTTTCTGGCGAAACCAATCTTTCAGACTCTTTTTGGCTTTTGTCCAGGTGTAGCTCCTGGCATCTATTTCTACGGCTACGTTAACAGGTGTTGCTGCTTCATTCACAAAAAGATCATCATCTCCGGATTGAATCTGATAATGTGATGCAAAACCTTTGTGTTTAAAAAACAGTTCCTTTTTATAAGCCAGGTTACGTCCAACACCCATATAAGTACGTCCGGCTAGTGAGAACGACATGTACTGCAAGGCAATAAAAAAACCATCATAACGAATCAGTTTATTAAGAAATCCTTTTGTACGCTCATGTCCTCCATAACTGATTACAATCTCTTTTTCGCCAACAAAACGGGATGTCATATTCTTAAGCCATTGACTGCTGGAAGGGCGGCAGTCGGCATCGGTAAGCACCAGTAAATCGTGGTCAGCACCTTTGATCCCAACCATCAGTGCAAATTTTTTGCCATGAGAATAGTAATCATCCGGTTTGATGGTAACCACTTTCAGCCTGGGGTCTTTACGTGCAAACTCTTCTAATATATCCCCGGTATTGTCAAACGAACAGTCATTTACCACCACAACTTGAAAATCAGGGTAGTCTTGCTGTAGAATGCTGGGCAGAAACTGAACTATATTATCGTCTTCATTCCGGGCACAGATAATGATGGACACGGGAGGAAGGTGTTCGGGTGGCACTGCTTTCTTTTTGTAAAAGGCCAGCCTGCTGAATATCCCCAGATAATAGCATAGCTGGATAAGGGCCGCAAAGCAAAAAAATCCAAAAACAATATGACCGTACGGATAAAAGCTGGTATTCATAATGCCTGCAGCCAGGTAATGTCTATCGTACAAAAATAGCGGGAAGCGATCGGCTTTATGTATTATCTTTGGCAGGATTTAAACAAAGTAATTAACATTAGTTCTGATCCCGACTAGCTCCTTCATACTTGAAATTCACCATACTGCATCAGGATCCGGCTTCTAAGGCAAGAACCGGAACGATTGAAACCGCCCACGGAACGATCCAGACTCCCATTTTTATGCCCGTGGGAACACAGGGTACCGTTAAAGCCGTGCATCAGCAGGAACTGAAAGAAGATATACGTGCACAGATCATCCTGGGTAATACCTATCACCTTTTTCTTAGACCCGGTCTTGCCTTATTGGAAAAAGCAGGGGGGCTGCATAAATTTATGCATTGGGATGGCCCTATTCTTACCGATAGTGGTGGTTATCAGGTTTATTCTCTTTCAGACCGAAGAAAGATCAAAGAGGAGGGGGTTCATTTTTCCTCCCATATTGATGGCTCCAAGCTATTCTTCTCTCCTGAATACGCGATGGATATACAACGGGTAATAGGCGGAGACATCATCATGGCTTTTGATGAATGTACCCCATGGCCCTGCGATTATAAATACGCCCAGAAATCGATGGAAATGACTCATCGATGGCTCAAACGCTGCTGCGACCGGTTCGATAGTACAGAAAACAAATACGGTTATTCACAAAGCCTTTTCCCGATTGTCCAGGGCAGTACCTATAAAGATCTGCGTATTCAATCGGCCGAAACAATTGCGTCATTTGGCAGGGAAGGAAATGCAATTGGCGGATTGTCGGTAGGAGAACCGGCTGAAGACATGTATGAGATGACGGAAATGGTTTGTTCGATTCTGCCAGCTGATAAACCCCGTTATCTCATGGGTGTAGGAACCCCGGCCAATATTCTGGAGAGCATTGCTCTTGGTATTGATATGATGGATTGTGTTATGCCAACACGCAATGCAAGACATGGACTACTCTTTACCCGGCAGGGCATCATCAACATACGAAATGAAAAGTGGAAACAGGATCTGAGTCCCCTTGATCCGGAAGGCACCAGCTATGTAGATCAGTTTTATTCAAAGGCATATCTTCGTCACCTGGTTCATGCCGGAGAAATTCTCGGGGCGCAAATTGCATCCCTGCATAACCTTGCATTTTATCTTAATCTCGTAAAGGAATCCAGGGAGCGAATTGCCGATGGCAGCTTTACTACCTGGAAAAATAGCATTGTGGGCACCCTCTCCCAGAAAATTTAAGCTGGAGATCGCCCTTCGATTAGCATATCAAAGAGGATGAAGAAACTCGACTGGTACATATTACGCAAGTTTCTCGGGACATTCGTCTACTCGATTTCCTTGTTGCTGATCATTGTCATCGTGTTTGATATTTCCGAAAAAATAGAAGACTTTATCCAGCACAAACCTCCTTTCAAAGCCATCCTGTTTGATTACTATCTTAATTTCATTCCCTATTTTGCAAATCTTTTCAGCCACCTTTTTACATTTATTGCTGTCATCTTTTTTACATCCCGGATGGCGGCACGTACAGAAATCGTGGCTATCCTAAGCAGTGGAGTAAGCTTCTGGCGGCTGTTAAGACCGTATATGATTGGCGCTTCTATTATCGCAGCCGGATCGCTTTACCTTAATAATTTTGTAATTCCGCATGCCAATCAGGGAAGACTTGATTTTGAAGAAAAATATGTACGGGGTACCTATTACAACAATGCCCGTAATATACATCGTCAGCTGGAGCCAGGCACTTTTGCATATTTTGACGGATTCAGCGCTCATGAACGTACGGGTTTTAAATTTCGTTTGGAGAAATTTAAAAATCATGAATTATACTATCAGATGAAAGCTGATCATGCTATCTGGGATAGTATCCACTATGTATGGAAAATATTTGATTACAGCATTCGTAAGTTCCAGGGATTAAGAGAACCGATGCGTTACGGATATGAGCTGGATACCAGCATAACAGCGCTGAATGTAAAAGACTTTACCCAGCGAAGTATTTTTATTGAAGCGATGAACGGAGAGGAACTGAACAATTACATTCAGGAACAAAAAATGAAAGGTGCCGAAAATGTGGAAGAGATGGAAATTGCCAAACATTCACGTATCGCTTTCCCTTTCGCCACATTTATACTTACTCTTATCGGGGTTTCATTAGCGAGCCGCAAAGTACGGGGAGGAATAGGAATGCATATTGGACTAGGGCTGGCAATTAGTTTTTCCTATATTATCTTTATGCAGGTGAGCAGTGTCTTTGCACAGAAAGGAGTAACTCCCGCTTATATAGCCGTTTGGATTCCAAATATTGTGTATTCATTCCTTGCTATCTATCTGATCCGAAAAGCCCCGAAGTAATCTTTTAAGAACGGTACGTTCTATTTTAGTTCTTCCTCCCACACGAAGCATTCCGGAAACTGCTCTTTTAAAGATACCTGTTTCTGAAAGATTGCGAATACCGACGAGCCGCTTCCACTCATAGATGCATATAAAGCTCCGGAAGCATATAAGGCTTTTTTTATCCGCTCTATTTCCGGATATTTTTTCAGGATTGCGGGCTCAAAATCATTTTTCACAAGATCCTTCCACTCACCAGGGGAATGATTAAGAAGAAATTTTTCAAGATCAAACTCAACAGGTTCCGGAGTAACCATGGCATAAGCTTCTTTGGTACTGATATGAACCGCAGGATATACCAATACAAGATAATAACCACGAAGTGTCAGATTGATAGATTCTGTTTCATCTCCCCTACCCGTTACAATAGCCGGTTTATTTGTAATAAAAAAAGAACAATCACTCCCGAGCTGACGGGCATAATGATGCATTTCTCCCCACGACAAACCCAGTTCACAACAATCATTTAACAGTTTAATCATCCTGGCTCCATCCGACGAACCACCACCAAGCCCCGCTCCTATCGGTATATGTTTATGCAAATGAATACGTAAGCCAGGGATAGGGTAATCATAACGTATAAGATCAGCGGCTTTCAGACACAGATTGGAAGAAGAATCGCCGGGAACAGGAATCCCGGAAGAAGAAAACACAATATCTTGCTTATCCTGATTGGGAATTAGCTCCAGCGCATCTTTCAAACCTATAGGATACAATACGCTGCAGATGTTGTGATAACCATCATCCCGCCTGGACAGCACCTGCAGTCCAATATTGATTTTCGCATTGGGGAACCCTATCATGAAGTTCCAAAAATACCTATTTTAAACTTTGCAACACATCATCCGTCATTCTAAAATATTTTGCTATTTTAGTCCCCCTAATCCCATACGGAATGAATTTTCTTGAATTCGAAAAACCTATTGCCGAACTGATTGAGGAGCTGGAAAAAGTAAAGAAGACCGGCGAAAAAACCAAGGCAGACGTTTCTGTTCTGGTGGCCGATCTGGAAGGAAAGATTACATCCAAAAGAAAAGAAATTTTCAGTGCCCTTACACCCTGGCAACGCGTTCAGATAAGCCGTCACCCGGACAGGCCTTATACCCTTGCTTATATTGCTGCCGTAACCAATAACACCTTTATTGAACTTCATGGTGATCGTACTGTAAAAGACGACAAAGCTATGGTTGGAGGCTTTGGTAGTATAGACGGACAAACAGTTATGTTTATCGGGCAGCAAAAAGGCATCAATACCAAAATGCGCCAATACCGCAACTTCGGCATGCCTAATCCCGAAGGTTACCGGAAAGCATTAAGGCTCATGAAGCTTGCGGAAAAATTCAACAAACCTGTTGTTACTTTTATTGATACCCCTGGGGCATTCCCGGGATTGGAAGCGGAAGAAAGAGGACAAGGAGAAGCTATTGCACGTAACTTACTTGAAATGGCCCGTCTTAAAGTTCCTGTTATCTGTATCATTATTGGCGAAGGGGCTTCCGGAGGAGCACTGGGTATTGGTGTTGGCGACAAAGTATTAATGCTTGAAAACACCTGGTATTCTGTTATATCACCGGAATCCTGTTCTTCTATTTTATGGAGAAGCTGGGATTTCAAAGAAAAAGCAGCTCAGGCGCTAAAGCTTACCGCTGATGATATGCTGGGACAAAAACTCATTGATGGAATCATAAAAGAACCATTGGGAGGTGCGCATACCGACCCGGAAGCTTGTTTTGCAACTGTTAAATCTGAAATACTGAAACATCTGAGTGTTTTAAAATCCACAGCCACACCAACATTGGTAGCCAATCGCATCAATAAATTTTGTGCTATGGGTGTTGTAATAGAAAATCAATAAAACCCAAATCAAATTTTTAACAATGAAACTTAAATTCAGTCACTTCATTCCAGTTCTTACAATCGGTATGTTTTTTCTTTCCTCCTGCGGTGGAAAAAAAGAAGAAGTTAAGGACGAACAAATTACAAAAGACACGCTAAAGGGACAAGTAATTGCTGATGTGAGCCTTATCCGGGCCAACATCCCTTCTCCAACTTCTATTTCCAAAGGCTTTAACAAAGCCGGTTATCCGTATATGAAGAATCTGCTCAACCCATCCGGTAAAGGTGGCAGCTATGCCTCTAAATATCAGGCCGCTTTCGGTATGGGTGCATATGGCGCAGATCTGGGTTATATAGGAGCCTACAATCAAAATGGCGATGCCAGCGAATACCTTACTCAGGTTTCCAAACTAGCGCAACAGCTCAAAATCGAAAGTGCTTTTGATCCAGCCTTCCTTCAAAAAATGGGAGCTGCAAAAGGAGATTCTATAAACGATATGCTGGATCAGGCTTTTGCAAAAGCAGAACGCAACCTCCGTTCCAACGATCGGATGGCTACTGCTGCTATTGTAATTGCAGGAGGCTGGATAGAAGGTCTTCATATTGCTGTTGAAGCTATCGGGTCCAAACCCAAAGATGACAAAAACAAAGATCTCTATCATGAAATCTATGTGCATGTGTATGCATTTCAGAATGTACAAGACTTATTACATCAATATGAAAAGGATGCCGATTGTAAAAAAGTACTGGATGAGCTGACACCATTTAATGCAGTCTTTAACGATTATGCAAATGCACCTAATATTGGTGATAAAGATCTGGGACGTTTGAAAGATGCTCTGAATACTATCCGCACTAAACTTCTTTAATCATAGATACTCAATAAAAAGGGAGGCTGTCTATGGGCAGCCTCCCTTTTGCATTAAACGAAGTACTCTTTTATTACTGGCATTAATACCGGTTACAAAATCTCAAACTTCCCTTTTGAACCCTTACCTGCTGCATTACTTATTTTGTAAAAAAATATTCCACTCCCTACTTCTTGTTTGCTAATCACCAGTTCTTGCCTATTCTTTGTTTGTTTCTTCAACACGAGTTTACCTTCCACCGAAAATACTTCTAATGTATAGCCTCCCTCTGCATCACCTGCTATTCGTATCGTTACATGTTGTCCCGAAGGATTCGGAAAAACATCTGATTTCCACACGTCATTTTCATTTTGCATCCATCCTGTCGCAGAACATACAATAGGGCTGGCACAAGAAGGGTGAGCAATATTGAAAAGTTTTTGAAGAGAGTCTATTGGTTCGAATCCGTATGGACCTTCCGGCACAACTAGATTAAGTGTATAATGCGGTGAAATATCTTGGGGACAAGCCACCCGCAAAAAAGAAGACAAAGAAGAATTTCCGCTGGGCGCACAGCGACTGTCGGCACCCACCACTTTTGCACCCTGCATCGCAGCCATAAGTTTACACGCCAGATCGCCATTTGTTCTAATAAACCTGGCTTCCATTGAATCCAGAATCTTGGCTCCAAGAAGTGTATTGCCTTGTATGGAAAAGTTTTTTCCGGAAATCTGATTCTTATATGTAGGACAACTGGGGCCGGTATAGCCAAATGAAGTGGCGTGGCCACTTTTTATCTCCACTACACCATATTGTCTTTGAGTGGTATCCCCTTGAGCATCATGGCGCAGGAGAGAATCGATGATCTGACGGCACGTATATCCTCTGTTCATCAGCGTGTCACCATAGGTCTGGTTCGCAGGCAGATAGGCCGCCTGGGTATGAATAGCTCCCTTCCCGGGATGTATGGAAGATATGATAACAGCTCCGTTGCTTCCGGGAGCCATTATATTATCTACACAGGAGGCCCCGGCGACCCCTACTTCTCCAGTAAGAGTATCAACTGCACAAATTGAAAAAGTATGCTGAGCCAGGACAGAAAACAAGGGCATTAATATAAAAAGCAAGGATATTTGTATGTTTTTCATGTTTGTTTTTTTCTTTTTTGTATATTAACGTTTCATTCGAAATGTAAGAGAAGCTTTCTGCGTGTTCATTTCGAAGAACAAAGTATCATACGAATTATCCGCTGATCAAACCACTTTAGAACTTGAACTTAGGAATCCGAAGGGGTAGAGAGATGGGAGCTTTTAATATGTTTTTTAGTTGCAAATGGAAGGGGCAGATACTCAGGCTACTGCAGAAAACTTGCTTTCTTTTCCTGTTCATTACTTGTTTAACAAATGTTCAAAAGTTGAAAATTCAGCGCTTATGAATTAGCTTATTTTTGACTCCCCTTTTTATACAGACATCTGATTCCTGCTTTCTGAGGAATATCATTATAAAATTTTGAGATGAAGGAAATTGACGACAAACGTAAGGATACTCGTGCCGGTCTTAAAAAGATCAGCTCTTTGCATCAGCAGGTATTTGAAATTGGAAAACTGCCGCCTCAGGCTACCGACTTGGAAGAAGCGGTACTGGGTGCCATGATGCTTGAAAAAGATGCACTTACCAATGTCATTGACATTCTGCAACCTAAAAGCTTTTATAAAGAAAGTAACGGACGGATATACGGTGCCATTCAAACACTTTTTAATAACAGCGAACCCGTAGATATTTTAACGGTAACCAATCAGCTCAAGAAAACAGGAGAGCTGGAAATTGTCGGTGGTGCCTATTATATTACGTCGCTAACCAACCGGGTAGCTTCTGCTGCCAATGCAGAGTTTCATGCCCGTATCATTTCGCAAAAATACATTCAGCGCGAGCTCATCCGGATTTCAACCGAAACGATCCGTAAGGCTTACGAAGACACCACCGATGTATTCGACTTGCTCGACGATGCCGAAAGCTCTTTGTATTCGGTAGTAGAAACTAACATCCGCAAAAATTACGATAAGATGAGTACCCTTATCGGGGCTGCCATCAAACAGATTGAAGTAGCACGGGGACAAAAAACCGGTGTTACAGGCGTAGAAAGCGGATTTACGGAGCTCGACCGGATTACATCGGGTTGGCAAAATTCGGATCTTATCATTATTGCAGCCCGCCCAGCGATGGGTAAAACAGCATTCGTTTTATCACTCGGAAGAAATGCAGCTGTTGATTTTGGCAAACCGATTGCCGTCTTCTCACTTGAAATGTCTTCCTTACAGCTTGTGAGTCGTTTGATTTCCAGTGAATCTGAACTCAATGCGGAAAAACTCCGTAAAGGACAATTGGAGGATCATGAATTCGAACAACTGAATGCCAAAATCGGCAAACTGGCTGAAGCTCCTATCTTTATTGATGACACCCCTGCCCTTTCCATCTTTGAATTGAGAGCAAAAGCACGCAGGCTCCATCAGCAGCATGGCATCCGCATGATTGTAGTGGATTACCTCCAGTTGATGACTGCCGGTGGCGATAACCGGAATGGTAACCGGGAGCAGGAAATCAGCAGCATTTCCCGTTCGCTTAAAAGTATTGCCAAGGAGCTCAATATCCCGGTCATAGCACTTTCTCAGCTTAGTCGTGCCGTTGAAACAAGAGGTGGCGATAAAAAACCACAGCTGAGCGATTTGCGTGAGTCCGGCGCTATTGAGCAAGATGCCGATATGGTATTGTTTATACACCGTCCCGAATATTACGGATTGGAAGCTGATGAAGCCGGCAACTCCACCCAGGGCAAGGCAGAAATTATTATTGCCAAACACCGGAATGGAAAGGTAGGAAGTGTGACCCTTAAATTTATCGATCGTCTTGCCAAATTCACAGATGCCGATAGCTTTCAGTCGGATGGAAATACAAATTATGATGCAGCCGGTGGATTAGAACCGAATACAGATTTCGGAGCCGTAAATAAAAGTACCGTAATCCGCGGCTCCAGAATGAATGATATTGAAGAAGAGCCATTCTGATTTGTTTGCCAGTCATTCCATTATGTATTAGATAGGACAAAAAAAGAGGCTCTGGCCTCTTTTTTTGTCCCAAACCAAATCATGACGCAAAGATCATTTGACAAGGCTCCCTTTGAAAACTATCTTCCCGTTTTTTAAACGCACCATAAAATGACGGAAGAAAATATCGCTCCTCTTGTGCCAGATGAAATAGTGATGAGCAAAATTTATCTCATCCGAGGTCATAAAGTAATGTTTGACAATGACCTGGCCGAGCTTTATGAAGTTGAAACCAGAGTCTTAAATCAAGCCGTAAACCGGCATGAAGATCGATTTCCTTCTGATTTTATGTTTCGACTTCATGATAATGAATGGCAAAACTTGATGTCACAATTTGTGACATCAAGTTGGGGAGTCCGTAGAAAACCTCCATTTGTTTTTACGGAACATGGGTATTGATGCTGTCCAGTGTATTAAATAGTCAGAAAGCAATCCAGGTTAACATTCGGATAATGAGAGTTTTTACACGCATCCGTTCCATGCCGACCGATAATACAGAACTTCGATTAGCCCTTGAAAAACTGGAAAGGAAGACAGATAATAATACCAAAAATCTGGAAGTCGTCTTTAAATACCTGGACGAGCTGATAGAAAAGAAAACAAACAATGAGAACAGGAAACAGATTGGATTTCAACCGTTACAACCAGACAACTAAGCCTAAAGTCTTTGTAGGTTCTTATTTTCTTCACTGAACAATTAATCGTAACTTTATCTCTATGAAGCGATTCTCCCTTCTTCTTATTATTCTTTGTTCTATTCTTAAGGCAAACGCCTCTTCTATTCTGATCCCGATGGACGATTCTCAAAAAAATCATCTGAAGGCATATGGGATAGCTTATTTTGCCCTGACTAAAAACATAGATGTTCAATGGTTATTGTATTACCGCGGAGGAGCTTTTATGTTTCGCGATGATAAATTATTTGAGAGCGAGTGTATTGTACGGGGTGTTTCTTTTGAAGTAATTGCGGATGTAAGGGCTAACGCCATCATTGCCGAAATTGCCAATCCGGAAGCAAACATGGATGTTGTAAAACTGGAGAAGGCTCCCAAAATAGCGGTATATACTCCAAAATCAAAACAGCCTTGGGACGATGCAGTAACCCTTGTATTGCAATATGCAGAGATCCCTTATGATAAAATTTATGATGATGAAATCATTCAGGGCAAATTGCCCATGTATGACTGGATTCATTTACACCATGAAGACTTTACCGGTCAGTACGGAAAATTCTGGGCCAATTATAGTCAGGCACAATGGTATAAAGATCAGGTAAAAGAGGCAGAAGGTACGGCAGCTCGTTTGGGCTTTGCAAAGGTTTCTCAACTCAAGCTGGCTGTAGCCAAAAAAATACGTGATTTTACTGCTGGCGGTGGATTTCTTTTTTGTATGTGTTCGGCTACCGATACCTATGACATTGCTTTAGCAGCAGAGGGTGTTGACATTTGCGAAACCATGTTCGATGGTGACCCTGCTGATCCCAATCAGAATAGTAAGCTGGACTATTCCAAATGCTTTGCTTTTCAGAACTTCAAACTTGTTACCGATCCCCGTATCTATGAATTCAGCGAAATCGATTCGGAAACCAAACGAAGAACTCAATATCATATCACCGAGAAAAACGACTATTTCACGCTTTTTGAATTCTCAGCCAAATGGGATCCGGTACCCTCTATGTTATGCCAAAATCACGAAACCCTGATAAAAGGCTTTTACGGACAAACAACTGCCTTTGACAAGAGTTTTATAAAACCCGGTGTATTAATCATGGGTGAAATGAAATCCGCCAATGAAGCCCGATATATTCACGGTGAATTTGGGAAAGGAATGTGGACCTTTTATGGAGGCCATGACCCGGAAGATTATGAACATCATGTAGAAGAGCCCCCTACTGATCTGAGTCTGCATCCCAATTCAGCAGGCTACCGGCTCATTCTGAACAATGTCCTGTTCCCTGCCGCCAAGAAAAAGAAGCAGAAAACCTAGAGTTTGTCAATCAGCATTTTTAGTTCGCCGAAATCAAGGGGTTTAATCAGGAAAGCATACATATTTGTCTTCTCAGCTCTTTGCTTAATCTCGGATTCTGAGTTTCCGGAAACGTAAATTACCATAACATTGGAAAATTCGCGGATATAATCCATCGCTTCAATACCATCCATATCTCCATCAAGCCGTATATCCATCAATACGAAGTCGGGGTTTAATTCTTTAACTGCCGTAATAGCCTCCAATCCATTGGATACAGACCTGACAACAGTGCATCCAATCCTTTCCAGATATTTCTGGTTAATCATAGCAAGAATCATATCATCTTCAACTATCAGCGCTCTTTTTGTCATAGCTTTTTGTTCCTCTTACATTATTTCTTTACAGGAAACCAGATTCTGAAAACAGCTCCCGATTCATTCGTCATACTTAATCGCCCTTTTAATTGTCTTACGAATGCATCAATTAATGTTAATCCCAATGTATCGGTTCGTTTATTTTTTTCTTCCGGAAAACCCGGGCCGTTATCTTTCAACATCAGGTATATTTCATCCTTTTCTCTCTTTAACACTACGCTTAAGGTGCCGGTAGGCATGTGGCGGAATACATGTTTATAGGCGTTGGAAATAATTTCATTCATTAACAAACCGCAAGGAATCGCTTCCGAAATTCCAAGCTCTATTGGTTCCATGTCCGTCTCCAGCTTAACAGCACCAGCTAATCCTGCATAAGAGTTACTGATATCAGGTAGAATACGTTGCAAATACTGATCTACACGTATCAAAGCCAGATTTTCATTCTGATAAAGTGATTCGTGAATATGAGCCAGTGATTTTATGCGGTTGCGGCTTTCCGCAAAAATCTCCCGAACTTTTTCATCCTCTGTATTCATACTTTGCAATTCGAGCAATCCGGAAACTACTGCCAGGTTATTCTTTACCCGGTGATGGATTTCGGACAATAAAATATTTTTCTCCGCCAGCGACTCCCTCAATTTCCCTTCGGCGGTAATACGGTCGGCAATCTGAGTCATAAGGGCGCTTTGGTGTACCGTCAAAAACTCATTCCGTTCCAGAAGCATATGATTATACGCCGCATTGTTATTGGCAAAATAGATGATAAGCACAAAAGAAAGGAAGAGTGTAAAGCAAAAATTGATGCCATAAAGAAGGTGAGTAAAATCTTCACTCATTGGCTTGGAAGGGAATATGGAATAACGGCTTTGAAGGTATACGATAATAAACGTGAGTAAATAGGATGAAAGAGCAAGAATAATTCTTGCTTTGTGTTTAAAATCAAACAAGAGATATACAATCAGCGGGGATGTGAACAAATAAAGATGGATACCTGAATTATATCCCAGCACAGAACTGAAATAAAGTACGGCGAAGTTTGTATCAAAAACAATAAGACTTCGGGAAATTGTTTTTAATCCTTTTTTGTTGAGTATCGGGCTCAGAATAAATAAAGCAATAATACCACACATTACTACGATAGACCTTATATCCTCGGTCATGCGCAGAAAAAAAAGATAGGGAGTGGCACACGCTGCGGTTACCCAACAAAAAAGATTGATAGCCCGCAAACGGGCTTGTTCGCTCTGCAAATGGATATTTCCCGTTTCGCTACTCATACATTTTACTCCTCTTTTTCCTCCTATCAGGGAATTGTTCAGGTTATACCTGTTACTTTCAGATTTCTGGTAGCAATTACCAGATAAAAAATATCAATGAAAATATAGATCACCACCATAGAGGCGATCCAATGGTTACCCGGCCAATGCAAAATACACATGATGCCACAAAATAAACTTCCCAGCATACGGCACCAGGCAGCAAGATAGGAGATCCCTTTTTCGAGTGGATGCCGCAGCATCAGAGCCAGACAAGATGCCGAAATAAGGAGTTGTATAGCATATGCCGAATTGGCTCCGATGGCATTGTCGAATTTGTCGCCGATAAAAAAATACAATACAACAAGCCAGCCTACAATGGAATATGCAAAGAAAAGCTTGAAGTATCTCCTATTCTCCGGTAAAACCTGCTTATCTCCATACCTAAACATGCTAAAGACAATAAAACAATCCAGAAAAAACCATCCGTAATAGCCTATTTGAATCAGATTTCCCATGTCTTGCCGATAAACAAAAGCCCATAGAAACTCCCAGGCAATATTGGCTCCCACAACAGCCGCCGAAATACCAACAAACTTATAACGAACAATACCTCTGATAACGAGCAAATAGCAGGAAAGCCAGAAAAAAGCCCCCACCCCGAATAGGATCAGCTCTGTAGTAGTATAAACCGCCGTATTCAGCCAATTACCCATAAAAATGAAGAATTATGACTTGCACCAAACACCCAATTATAATGCCCTACAGCATCTACACCGAAGATAAAAAAAAATTGGAAAAATCATATTACTTCCCAGTAGAGATTTAATTATTGAAAATCCAGGAAACTCCGAATTTAAGTGACCTGTCCGGAACAGGATAATGTGGGGCTGCGTAGTATGCAAAGGAAGGAAAGCCTGAATTTACATGTTCATATTTAACAAAAACCCGGACGGTACGTACTTGCACATTCAGAAACACATCGCCGTAGGGGTAGTTCCCGATTGCTTTCTGATCCTGCACATAAAATTGTCCTGTAGCAGGCATGTATATTTTGGCATAATAGGAAGAGAAATAAAACACATCAACCCCAAGTTGATAATACAGTATCTTCTTAATATTATGATGATAATAGAGGGAATGATCGGTAACCCATTCCGGAAAGCGAACGGCATCGGTAACAGGAACGGATTGCCAGGTAACACGGTTGGAAAAGCACCATCTGCCCATGTTTAGCTCCTTGTAGGCATAAGCTCCTGTCATATTAACTGCTGAGCTTAACTGCCAGGGCAGAGCCTCTGAAGTATAAAACACAGGGTTGTTCTCCTGCCTTGCAAAGGCCCCTAGTTCAAAAAAATATTTATCGGAACGCAGAAAAGCTTTTCCTGAATAAATGCCTTCTTTTTCAAAATGATTTCTCCAAATAAAATTATTAGAGCTATATATTTCAGACATAAAATCGGGTCGTGCCAAAGAAGCTACCCCATTTATTCCAACATACATCCGTTTTTTAAATAATCCCTGTTGTGCAGATAATTCACCTCTATAATCACCCGAATTATATCCAGCCAGTCCATACTCACCTGTAAGTTTAATACTTCTGCTTCTGGAGGTGTCAGAATAGGTGAATATTCCGGCTTTTGCAACCCAATTCATAATAACGGTATCGCCAGCCAATTGGTTAATACGGATCAGTTCATTTTCTACATTTACATACATTCCCAGTTTTCTATTCTCACTTGAACGCTTTTTCTCCCAGGTATTCCACCCCAGAGCATTCCGGATGCGATAAAAATAAACTGAATCATGGGTTAGAAGGGTGCTGTAAAATTGATTGGAATAATACCCTGAATCCGGATAAAGGTCTGAATAGGTAATCGCTTCATCTGAAACTTTTGTACTTAGCGAGAAAGCGCTGGTTGGGCAAAAACGGGGAGGATGAGTAGAATCTGTCATAGCCGGCTGAAAGCCCAGGTTAAAGAATTGGGTCATATTATAAGCCCTTTCCCGGTATCTGCGTTGAGCTCCCATCAGATTCACGGGGATTACCTTTCTGTCTGTGCCGTATGTATTGTATTCAAGCGTACTGTCATTCTTAATTCCGCCGTTCACCTGGGGTTTATCCACATTGTAAATAACATTGGCCAGCAGATAATATCTGCGTCCTGGAGACTTATAGTTACTGCTGATGTAAAACGTAGTCAGATTGGTGGCTTGCTGAAGATAGGTACCGTCCGATCGAATTCGTTTAAAGTAGGCTGCAAAATTGAGGTTCTTGTTTATATTCTGAGTATGAGTAAAGCTGAAATTGGCTTCCTTTTGCTGTCCGGCGATAAAAAAAAGGTTTGTATACGGATGATGCGTATCAAAATACCGGACGCTATCGTTGTTGATCAGATTAGCGGCAAAATCATTATTGAAATATCGGAAGCCCAGATGATCAACAGGATGATCCACATAATAGTTGGTTACCGCCTGGCCTGTATTGCCGAGGTATCCTCTCAGGTCGTAGTGTTCAAATCCTTTAAGGCTATATGGGTCTTTCTGATCGGCTGGTTTAAAAAGTTCACCGGTATAATATTTTACATGGAATGTATCCATGACGGATCCTTTGACGGTATCCCGTGGATTTCCGGCAGCGACTGTTAAGGGGGGTATTAAAAACAAACTAAGAAAAAAAAGTATCCGGATCCAGCAATTCATTGCAGACAAAGGTATGGGTAAATCCAAAACAATAAGTCTCCTGCAACTACTGTGCCTGTATATTTTAAGGAGAGGTCAAAAAAAAACCCTGACGTAAACGTCAGGGTTCATTTAAAAGTGGCGACTACATACTCTCCCGGTTAGTATACCAGTACCATTTGCACAAGTGAGCTTAACTTCTCTGTTCGGAATGGGAAGAGGTGGACCTCACCGTTATAGTCACCTAAAATCTAGGGCCGTATTTGCGGATCAAAATAAGATTGACATATGAGAAAGAAAATACAAATGTTACCAGGAAAGTCTTCACAAAAAGCTTACGGGTAATTAGTACTACTCGGCTTTGACATTGCTGTCTTTACACCTGTAGCCTATCAACGTCATAGTCTATAACGACCCTTAAATGATATCTCATCTTGAGGTGAGTTTCGCACTTATATGCTTTCAGTGCTTATCTCATCCAGACATAGCTACCCTGCGGTGCAGTTGGTACTACAACAGGTACACTAGCGGTCTGTCCGACTCGGTCCTCTCGTACTAGAGTCAGCGCCACTCAAATATCAAACGCCCACAACAGATAGGGACCGAACTGTCTCACGACGTTCTGAACCCAGCTCGCGTGCCACTTTAATGAGCGAACAGCTCAACCCTTGGGACCTTCTCCAGCCCCAGGATGTGACGAGCCGACATCGAGGTGCCAAACCACTCCGTCGATATGAGCTCTTGGGAGTGATCAGCCTGTTATCCCGGGCGTACCTTTTATCCT
>Ga0210396_10000589_pt1 | contig 45804 bp, 42 predicted proteins | sample IncBWH17OmetaG_FD_155466 | JGI IMG/M metagenome (GOLD analysis project Ga0210396, IMG submission 155466) | Forest soil microbial communities from Barre Woods Harvard Forest LTER site, Petersham, Massachusetts, United States - Inc-BW-H-17-O ... | reverse complement strand
CGACGACCCGGTGGTGGCTCAGGAAGCGCGCTAGCGCAGCATGGTGGCCACGATTCCGGCCAGATAGCCCAGCCGAGCCACCTCCGAAGGCCGGAATTCCGGGCCGGGACGGCCCAGCACGACCGCCGTGTGCGGGTCGCCCAGCGGCGCGGCGACCATGGTGATGTCCATATCGCGCCACGCCTGGGGCACCCATTCGGCGGTGCCGTCCAGGGTCGCGGCTTGCTCGATCGGCAGCCACGGCGCCGAATCCGCTCGAGTCTCCGGCGCACCAGCGCTGCCCGCGAGGCGCTGCAGTTCTGCGTCGGAACTGCGCAACACCGTGCACCAGCTCACGCGCAGCACCCTGGGTGCCTCGTCGGCCAGAACCTGCAGCCTGGACTCGTTGTCGTCGGCCGCCGCGACACGGTCGAGAAGCTCCAGCTCGCGGTGTGCGTCTAGCAGGCCGGTATGCGGACGGACGCTGTCCACCCGGACCCCGTTGAGCGACTCGGCCGCGGTGATCAAGGCGTCCGGCATCGCCCCTAGGGGAAGCTCGATGACCAGGTCGTCGATCGCATAACCCGAGCTTCGCTCCACCACATCGAGCGACAAGATGTCGCCGCCCACCGAGCCGAGCGCAACGGCCAGCGCGCCCAGGCTGCCTGGGCGGTCGAGTAGCGCGATGCGCAACAGATACGACGGCACGCGCCCACTGTCGCACAGCGGCGCGCACACGGCATTTCCGCCGGACTGAGTGCGATTGCCCGGCTCGCCCCCTCGCCGTCCCCCGCAAGCGGGCGGTTCCCCCATCGCGGCTGGGCGGTACCCCCACAGCGGCCCGTGCCGGGCCGCATCGTCGCCGGGCGCCACCCAACCGCCTGGCCAGCGGGACGCCTCGCCGGGCGGTTAGGCTTTTCGCTCGTGTCCCAGATCTCCCGCGACGAGGTGGCGCACCTGGCCCGGCTGGCCAGGCTGGCGCTGACCGATACCGAGCTGGACAGCTTCGCCGGCCAACTCGACGCCATCCTGACCCACGTCAGCCAGATCCAGGCCGTCGATGTCACCGGTGTCGAAGCGACCGACAACCCGCTCAGTGACGTGTTTAAAGACGTCGATGTCACGCGGCCGGACGAGACGACACCGTGCCTCACCCAGCAGGAGGCCCTGGCCGAGGCGCCCGAAGCCGTTGATGGCCGCTTCGCCGTCCCCCAAATCCTCGGGGAGAGCCAATGACGGACATCATCCGATTGGACGCCGCGACGCTGGGCGCCAAGATCGCCGCCAAGGAGCTGTCGTCCACCGAGATCACCCGGGCCTGCCTGGACCAGATCGAGGCAACCGATGACCGGTACCGCGCCTTCCTGCACGTCGCCGCCGACGAGGCACTGTCCGCGTCGGCCGCCGTCGACAGGGCGGTGGCCGCCGGCGAGCGGCTCCCGTCGCCGCTGGCCGGGGTCCCGCTGGCGCTCAAGGATGTGTTCACCGCGACCGACATGCCCACCACCTGCGGGTCAAAAATTCTCGAGGGCTGGCGTTCCCCTTACGACGCCACGGTTACCGCGCGGTTGCGGGCGGCAGGCATCCCGATCCTGGGCAAGACCAATATGGACGAGTTCGCGATGGGCTCGTCGACCGAGAACTCCGCGTACGGGCCGACCCGCAACCCGTGGAACGTCGACCGGGTGCCCGGTGGCTCCGGTGGCGGCAGCGCGGCGGCGCTGGCCGCGTTCCAGGCGCCGCTGGCCATCGGATCCGACACCGGCGGCTCCATCCGTCAGCCGGCCGCGCTGACGGCGACGGTCGGTGTCAAACCCACCTACGGCACGGTGTCCCGCTACGGCCTGGTGGCCTGCGCGTCGTCGCTGGACCAGGGTGGCCCCTGCGCACGCACCGTCCTGGACACCGCGCTGCTGCATCGGGTGATCGCCGGGCACGACGCCCGCGACTCCACATCGGTGGACGCCGAGGTGCCCGACGTCGTCGGCGCCGCCAAAGCCGGGGCGGCCGGTGATCTGAAAGGCGTGCGCGTCGGGGTGGTCCGCCAACTGCACAGCGGCGAGGGCTACCAGCGGGGAGTGCTGGCGTCGTTTGAGGCCGCGGTCGAGCAGTTGACCGCACTGGGCGCCGAGGTCAGCGAAGTCGACTGCCCGCACTTCGATTACGCGCTGGCCGCCTACTACCTGATCTTGCCGTCGGAGGTGTCGAGCAACCTCGCGCGCTTCGACGCGATGCGCTACGGGCTACGGGTCGGTGACGACGGCACCCACAGCGCCGAGGAAGTGATGGCGCTGACCCGGGCCGCTGGATTCGGGCCGGAAGTCAAGCGGCGCATCATGATTGGCGCGTACGCATTGTCGGCGGGCTACTACGACGCCTACTACAATCAGGCCCAGAAGGTGCGCACGTTGATCGCCCGCGATCTCGACCAGGCCTACGCGTCTGTCGACGTGCTGGTGTCGCCGGCGACACCGACCACCGCGTTCCCGCTGGGCGAGAAGGTCGACGATCCGCTGGCGATGTACCTGTTCGACCTGTGCACGCTGCCGCTGAACCTGGCCGGCCACTGCGGCATGTCGGTGCCGTCCGGACTGTCCCCGGATGACGCACTGCCGGTTGGTTTGCAGATCATGGCGCCGGCACTGGCCGATGACCGTCTTTACCGGGTGGGCGCCGCTTACGAGGCCGCGCGCGGTCCGCTGCCGTCGGCCATCTGAGATCCGGCTGCCCCGACCACTGCCAGGGCCGCTGCCACAGGGCAAGATGAGGGCATGCGGATCGGCATTCTCACCGGAGGCGGCGACTGCCCCGGGCTCAACGCCGTCATCCGGGCGGTGGTGCGCACCTGCGACGCCCGGTACGGATCGTCGGTGGTCGGATTCCAGGACGGGTGGCGGGGTTTGCTGGAGAACCGGCGCATGCAGCTGAAAAACGACGACCGCAATGACCGGCTGCTCGCGAAAGGCGGAACCATGCTGGGCACCGCCCGCGTGCACCCCGACAAACTGCGGGCCGGGCTGCACCAGATCAAGCAGACTCTGGATGACAACGGCATCGACGTGCTCATCCCGATCGGCGGCGAAGGCACGCTGACGGCCGCGCATTGGCTGTCGGAGGAGAACGTTCCCGTGGTCGGCGTACCCAAGACGATCGACAACGACATCGACTGCACCGACGTGACTTTCGGCCACGACACCGCGCTGATGGTGGCCACCGACGCCATCGACCGGTTGCACAGCACCGCTGAATCCCACCAGCGGGTGATGCTGGTGGAGGTGATGGGCCGGCACGCCGGCTGGATTGCGCTGAACTCTGGGCTGGCTTCCGGCGCGCACATGACGCTGATCCCCGAACAGCCATTCGATATCGAGGAGGTGTGCCGGCTCGTCAAGCGGCGCTTCCAGCGCGGGGACTCGCACTTCATCTGCGTGGTCGCCGAGGGCGCCAAGCCGATCGCCGGCTCGATGCCGTTGCGCGAAGGCGGGATTGACGAGTTTGGCCATGAACGCTTCACCGGGGTGGCAGCGCAGCTGGGCGTTGAGGTGGAGAAGCGGATCAACAAGGACGTCCGGGTGACCGTGCTGGGCCACGTCCAGCGAGGCGGTACTCCGACGGCCTACGACCGGGTGCTGGCCACCCGGTTCGGGGTCAACGCCGCCGACGCCGCGCACGCGGGCGAGTACGGCCAGATGGTGTCGCTGCGCGGCCAGGACATCGGCCGGGTGGCGCTCGCGGATGCGACGCGCCAACTCAAGCTGGTGCCTGAAAGCCGCTACGACGACGCTGCCGCCTTCTTCGGTTAAAGCCGGCGGGTTCGGCGAACAAGCGGTTGCGCCGAACTAACGACTGTTTGAACTTGCGCCGTATTCACTGACTCGCCACGAACGGTTTACCGAATTAGGGATATCCGCGGTTTCCCTGGGTCTGAAATCGGCTATACCGTTGCTTATGAGCAACCGCGGTTCTTTACGCGGAGTCATTCAGCAGCCTTCGTCATCGGCGGGGCCTCCGCGGCCACCGGAAAAGCAGTCATCGTCCTCGCCCAGTCGGCGGCTTGAGCCGGATCGCCCGCCCAGCATGGTGCCGCCGCCCCACCGCTCAGATGCGTCCGGGTACCGCCGACCGTACGCATCGGATGAGCCGTCCGTACCGACCCCGGCGATACGGGTGCCGCTGTCGGTTCGCCGTGAGCGGACCCCGGGTGGGACGGCACTCGACGGTTTCGACCAGCAGGACGCAGCGAGCATCGCGCGGGCCGGCTGGCGAGACATCATCTATCGCGTTACCGGGATCGATGTTGGTCCGAGCAAAGAATCGGCGTACGAAGCCGGCCTGCGGGATCGCGTCCGGACATCGGTGGGGGGCGCATTTCCAATCGCCGTGCTCAACCTCAAAGGTGGTGTCGGCAAGACCGCGGTGGTCGAGGCGCTGGGCTCGACCTTCGCCGAGACGCGCGACGACCGGATTATCGCGGTCGACATCGACGCCGGGGACTTGGTGGATCGGCATGGTCGACGCAGCCCGCTGAGCATGGCCGACCTCGTCTCGGACAACGCGGTCACCCGGTATATGGATGTGCGGGCACACACGTACATGAATAGCTGCGGGCTGGAAGTGCTCGGTCTTCCGGAGTATGCGCACACCAATTGGCGACTGGGCCGCGCCGACGTCGTGAAAGCGTTTTCGATTCTCAGGAAGCACTATTCGCTGGTGCTGGTGGACTGCGTCAAGGCAATTAATTCCAGTGTGATGGAGGCGGTTCTGCCGGAATCACAGGCCCTGGTGGTGGTAAGCGGCACCTCCATCGACGCGATACGAAAGACCAGAACAACGCTGGAGTGGTTGTCCAACAACGGATATCGGAAGTTGATTGGCTCGACCGTGCTCGCGATAAACCACGTCCAGCCGACCAAGCTGGAAACGGTGGCCGGCAAGGAACTCGAGCAATTGTCCGCTCACGTCGCCGCCACGGTGGTGCTGCCATTCGATCGGCATCTCCACGAGGGCAAAGCGATCGGGCTGGATAAGTTGAGCAAGGACAGCAGGCGCCGCTACCTGGAGCTGGCGGCCGCGCTGGCCGACATGTTCCCCAGCAGGGCCCGTCAACCCGAAACGGTGCACGACCTCGGCAGAGGCGTCGGCGTGCGCTCGCCATCCCGCTGACCGCCGGGGCGCCGCTGCGCCGGCCTCGCCATTAAGATCGGGCCATGACTTCAGTGGCTGACCTGCTGGACTACGACGAGGTCGTCGCACGCTTTGATCCGGTGCTCGGACTTGAAGTGCACGTTGAGCTGTCCACGGTGACCAAGATGTTCTGCGGCTGCGCCACCGCGTTCGGGGCCGAGCCCAACACCCAGGTGTGCCCGGTGTGCCTGGGCCTGCCCGGTTCGCTGCCGGTGCTCAACCGGGCCGCGGTGGAGTCGGCGATCCGGATCGGGCTGGCGCTGAACTGCGAGATCGTGCCCTGGTGCCGCTTCGCCCGGAAAAATTACTTCTACCCGGACATGCCAAAGAACTACCAGATTTCGCAGTACGACGAGCCGATCGCCATCAGCGGCTATCTTGACGCTCCCCTGGAGGACGGCACCACCTGGCGGGTGGAGATCGAGCGGGCGCACATGGAGGAAGATACCGGCAAGCTCACCCACATCGGCAGTGAGACGGGCCGGATCGAAGGTGCCACCGGCTCGCTGATCGACTACAACCGTGCCGGCGTGCCGCTGATCGAAATTGTCACCAGGCCCATCGTGGGAACCGGAGCCCGGGCACCGCAGATCGCCCGAGCCTACGTGACGGCGTTGCGAGATCTGTTGCGCGCGTTAGATGTGTCCGATGTCCGGATGGACCAAGGGTCGATGCGTTGCGACGCGAACGTATCGCTGAAGCCGGCCGGCGCGACCGAGTTCGGTACCCGGACCGAAACCAAAAACGTTAACTCGCTGAAAAGCGTTGAGGTTGCTGTGCGTTACGAAATGCAGCGCCAGGGCGCCGTTCTGACGTCCGGTGGCCGGATCACCCAGGAAACCAGACACTTTCACGAGGCGGGGTACACCAGCCCGGGCCGCGCCAAGGAGACCGCCCAGGATTATCGCTACTTCCCCGAGCCGGATCTGGAGCCCGTCGCGCCCAGCCGCGAGCTGGTCGAGCGACTGCGGCAGACAATCCCCGAGCTACCGTGGTTGAGCCGCAAGCGGATTCAGCAGGAGTGGGGCATTTCCGACGAGGTGATGCGAGATCTCGTCAACGCCGGCGCTGTCGAATTGGTCGCAGCGACCGTCAAGCACGGCGCGTCCAGCGAACAGGCACGCGCCTGGTGGGGAAACTTCTTGGTGCAGAAGGCCAACGAGGTGAACGTGACATTGGACGAGCTGGCCATCACTCCTGCGCAGGTCGCTGCGGTGGTGTCGTTGGTCGACGAGGGCAAGTTGTCCACCAAGCTGGCCCGCCAAGTCGTAGAGGGTGTGCTCGCCGGGGAAGGCGAACCCGAACAGGTGATGACCGCCCGCGGTTTGGCACTGGTGCGCGACGACTCGGTGACGCAGGCCGCTGTCGACGAGGCGCTGGCCGCCAATCCCGATGTGGCGGAAAAGATTCGCGGCGGCAAGCTGGCCGCGGCGGGCGCGATCGTCGGCGCGGTGATGAAGGCCACCCGCGGGCAGGCCGATGCCGCCCGGGTGCGCGAACTCGTGCTGGCCGCCTGCGGGCAGGGCTAACGGTTCTGCCGATGGCGAACTGAGGCATACCGGAAGCCGCTACGACGCTGAGGCGGTTATGCCTGACGACCGTGAAGCCTTGGACGCGTACTCCGCCGTAGTCACCGCGGTGGCGAACGCGGTGCTGCCCAGTGTGGCCAGCCTCGCGGTGCGCAGCCGCCGTGGTGAGGGTGCTGGTAGCGCCAGCGTCATCACGCCCGACGGCTACCTGCTGACCAGTGCGCACGTCGTCGCCGGGGCGCGCTCCGCTGAGGCGACGTTCACCGACGGAACCACGGTGGCCGTGGATGTCGCCGGTCGTGACGAGCTGTCCGATCTGGCCGTGCTGAAGGCACGTGGCAGCGTCCCCTCGCCCGTGAGCATGGGACGCGCCGAAGACCTGCGGGTGGGACAACTGGTGGTGGCGGTCGGCAGCCCGCTGGGGCTGGCCGGCAGCGTCACCGCGGGCATCGTCTCCGGCCTGGGGCGCTCGCTGCCCACGCGCAACGGCCGGGTCGTGGACGAGGTGATCCAGACCGACGCCGCGCTGAACCCGGGAAACAGCGGCGGCGTCTTGGCCGACGGTAAGGGCCGGATGGTCGGGGTGAGCACGGCGGTCGCCGGCGTCGGTCTTGGGCTGGCCGTGCCCATCAACAACTCGACCCACAAGATCATCGCGGCGCTGATGCACACCGGCCGCGTGCGCCGCGCCTGGCTGGGCATCGCCGGTTCGCACGTCCCGGTGCCGCCGGGCGTCGCCAAGAAGCTGGGTACCGCGCATGGCCTGCAGGTCGCCAGCGTGGTCCCTGGCAGCCCGGCCGCCAAAGCGGGCCTGCGCCACGGCGACATCGTGGTGAGCGTCGACGGCCATCGGGTCGTCACCGCAACCGCGATTCAGCAGCTGATGGTCGAGGACGCGATCGCGCGCCGCATCGAGATGACCGTGTGGCGCAACGGCGCGCTCGTCGACGTGTTCGTGGTTCCCCGCGAGCTGGCCGACTGATCGCCGGAAAACGAGTGTCAGAACCCGTGGGGTGGATTCATGATGTTGATGTGGTGAACGAACCGTTTGAGGACTTGATGGCGATGCTGGACTACCCGGCGTTGGTGGTGACAACCCAGGCCGCCGGCCAACCAGCGGGTTGTCTGGTCAGCTTCACCACCCAAACCAGCGTGGAGCCGCCGAGATTCCTCGTCGGCGTGGCCAAGAGCAGCCACACCTTCGGGGTGGCGAGCAGAGCTCAGCACCTGGCGGTGCACGTACTGTCGCGGCGCCACCGCGCCCTGGCCGAACTGTTCGGCGGCCAAACGGGCCATCAGATCAACAAATTCGATCGCTGCTCGTGGCGCGCCGGGCCCCAGGGGATGCCGATGCTCGATGATGCGATCGCATGGTTCGTCGGTAGGACAGTGAATTGGATCGATACCGGGGATCACGTGGCCTACCTGTTGGAGCCCGTCGCCACGTGGGCTCCCGAATCGTCCGACGAGGATCCGCTGTACCTCTCCGACATCGACGACATCGATGACATCGACGACGACTCCGGCGGCGAGCCCGACCCCGCCTTCTTCCGCGGTCAACCCCGCGTCGACGTGACGCGCCGCTACGGCTTGAGGTTCACAATCGACGGACTCTAATCAAGCTCAGCCTTGATTGCCGGCCTCGCCCCCTCGCCGCTGCGCGGCTGGGGGTACCCCCACAGCGGGCCGACACGGCCGCACCGTCGCCCGACTAGGTCTTGTCGTCGTTGTTGCGTGGGAAGCCGCCACCCTGCGGGAACAGCGGGAACACCACGTCATCGAGCTTCTCCGCGTCACCGGCCGTCTTATTGACGGTCGCGCCCCAGACGTTGCCGTCTGGCGACATCCGCAATGCCCACGCGTGCGCGTGAGTGTCCTTGCGCACAACATCGGGTTCGCCGGTGACCGCGCCGGTCGACGGCGCGAGCCGGACCGCCACCGTCAGCTTGGGGTTGATCAGGTTGACCAGAACGGTCCCGTCCATGGCCGCGCACCCGGCCACCCCGGGCTTATCCGGCCAGGTCCACACGGTGGACACCTCCGATTTCTTGGTGATGCGCTGCAACCGGTCCGCGGTGGGCGTCCGGTCGGCGACGTACAACGAGCCGTCGACCGGATCGACGCACAGGCCACCGCCCGAGCCGACGCCCGACAGCGCCGTCGTCGGCGGCGCCTGACCGACGGTGGTCGGCTGCTCGATGCGCAGCACCTTGCCGGCCAACGATTTGGGGTCGGCGGCCATCGCCGGGTTACCCGCATCGCCGGTCAGCACCACCAGCGTGGTGGGGCTGGTGAAAATCAACGCGCCGGTATTCCCGGTCGCGCCCTTGGGGATCCCGGTCAAGATGTCCTTCGGGACGTCGCCGTCGGCCACGCGGATGACCCGATTGTCGGTAGGCGTGCTGATGTAGGCGTACATCAGCCGGTCTTGGTTGTAGGTGGGCGACAGCACGATATCCATCAAGCCGCCATCACCGGACGGGTCGACGGGGATGACCATCTTCACCTTCGGCTCGGCGCTGACCGAGATCTCCTTAACGGCACCGGTGGTGCGCTCGGCGACCAGGGCGGTTTTGCTGTCGACCCCCATGATCAGGCCGCTGGTGCTCTCCAGGCATCCCTGCATGACTCCTGGCGCGGGACACGCCTTGGGGAAAGGCGTCGGAGGCAGCGGCGGTGGCGGGGGAGGCGTCGAGCTGGGCTGGGGCTTGAGTTCCGGGTTGGTGGTGAAGGGCTGCGATTGGGCGTCGTTGAACCGTGCGCAGCCGCTCGACACCAGCGTCGCGGCACACAGCACAGCGAGCGCGCGCCGAACCGACCACCGAATTCGCATGACCGACAGGCTACGGACAGTGCGGGCACCGCCGCCACATTGCCCCGAAGGTGTCCGGCGGCAGCCGGCGGGATTTTCGGGCCAACGCTTGAGGGATTTGGGTCATCTGAGGCTGATCTGGACCTATTTGGGGGGCGAAGTGCCGATTGTCTGGCGAAAAGCGCCGCTCAAATCCCCAATTCAGGCCTAAATGCCCTTACCCTGACACGAGTGACCAGTCAATCAAATGACGCACCTTGGCAGCGGCCAGGCGAAGCCCCGGAGCACGGTCCGGGACGCCCGGGCGCGGCACGCCTAGTCGACCCAGAAGACGACCTGACGCCGGTGGGATATCCGGGCGAATTCGGAACCACTGCCGTAATCCCGTACCACGACCCGAATCAGTCGGCGGCTCCCGGCACCCCGGGATACAACCTGCTCGACCAACAGGAGCCGTTGCCTTACGTCCAGCCGCAGCCGGCGGCACGGATCCTAGCTGCCGAGCCCACCGAGGTTGAGTCGCACAAGGACGACGAGCGGCAACGCACCGTCGGTCGCCGCGGCACCCAGCACCTCGGTTTGCTGATTTTGCGGGTCGGACTGGGCGTGGTGCTGGCCGCTCATGGCTTGCAGAAGCTGTTCGGTTGGTGGGGCGGCCAAGGGCTGACCGGCTTCCGGAATTCACTGTCCGACGTCGGTTATCAGCACGCCGACATCCTCGCCTATGTGAGCGCCGGGGGCGAGATCGTCGCCGGCGCGCTGCTGGTGCTCGGATTGTTTACTCCGGTCGCCGCTGCGGGTGCGCTGGCGTTCCTGATCAACGGTCTGCTCGCCACCATCTCGGCCCAGCCGCATCAGCACACCTTCACGTACTTCCTGCCGGACGGGCACGAATACCAGATCACGCTGATCGTGATGGCCATCGCCGTCATCCTGGCCGGTCCCGGCCGCTACAGCCTTGACGGCGGGCGAGGCTGGGCTTATCGACCCTTCATTGGTTCGTTCGTAGCGCTGCTCTGCGGCGTCGCCGCCGGCGTTGGCGTGTGGGTGGTGCTCAACGGCGTGAATCCGCTCACCTGACCAGGTTTAACGGATCGCTCGCTCATTGGTATGGGTTGGGAATCCGTCCCGAGCTGACTTCGGTCAAGAGTGGCAGGGTCGCGAAAGTGACCGCGGGCAATCGCAAATCTGCACCGCTCTTCAGCCGTGCGCGCGCCCAGGAACCTCGGCTGAAACGCAGCCCGTCGATGTCGTCCCAGCGCGCCGTCTGGCTCCCCAGCAATGTGCGCACGGTCACGCCCTGGCCGTCGGCGACGGTGCGTAGCCGGATGATCAACGCCGACAACACCACCGGGATGACAAGCAGCGGCGCGGACGGCGGCCACGCCAGCACCGGGATAAACAACCCGAGGGTCAGGAATCCAACGGCGAGGTGCGCCATCGGCGAAATCTTGATCACCACGGGCGAGCCAGTAGCCACCCGAGCATCATTTCACCCCTCGCCGACGGCACCGGATTTGACTGCTGAGCAGTGCGAAGACTACCGTCGAACGCTATGGATACGGCCGGAATGCTCGTAGTAATTAGTCAGCGCGTTGGTGCCTGACTAGTTCTTCGGCATTTGAAGCCCTCCAGCACCAACGCGCAACCCTCGGACAGCAGGAGCTGACGGGGGTTTTTTGTTGCCCATCAACGAGACTGCCGGACTAAGAGGACGAAGAGGATAAAGTGAGCGCACCCACCACGCCAACGGTGTCGGCCGCCAATGGCGCGCCGGACACCGTGAAGCCCACAAAGCACCCTGCGCTTAAGCCGAAACATGTTGCGCCGGAGCAACTTACCGGTGCCCAGTCGGTAATCCGGTCGTTGGAGGAACTCGACGTCGAGGTGATCTTCGGGATTCCGGGCGGTGCAGTGCTGCCCGTCTATGACCCGCTGTTCGACTCGAAGAAGCTGCGCCACGTGCTGGTTCGTCACGAGCAGGGCGCCGGTCATGCCGCCAGTGGCTACGCGCACGCCACCGGCAAGGTTGGCGTCTGCATGGCGACGTCAGGTCCCGGTGCCACCAATCTGGTGACCCCGCTGGCCGACGCGCAGATGGACTCCATCCCGGTGGTCGCCATCACAGGCCAGGTCGGGCGCGGGCTGATCGGGACCGATGCCTTCCAGGAGGCCGACATCTCGGGCATCACGATGCCTATCACCAAGCACAACTTCCTGGTCCGCTCCGGCGACGACATTCCCCGGGTGCTGGCCGAGGCCTTCCACATCGCGGCTACCGGGCGCCCGGGCGCGGTGCTCGTCGACATCCCCAAGGACGTGCTGCAGGGCCAGTGCACGTTCAGTTGGCCGCCGAAAATGGACCTGCCCGGCTACAAGCCGAACACCAAACCGCACAGCAGGCAGATTCGGGAGGCCGCCAAGCTGATCGCGGCCGCGCACAAGCCGGTGCTGTACGTGGGCGGTGGCGTGATTCGTGGTGACGCGACCGAGCAGCTGCGGGAACTGGCCGAACTGACCGGGATCCCGGTCGTGACCACGCTGATGGCGCGCGGCGCGTTTCCCGACAGCCACAAGCAGAACCTGGGCATGCCGGGCATGCACGGCACCGTGGCGGCGGTCGCGGCGCTGCAGCGCAGCGACCTGCTGATCGCGTTGGGCACCCGCTTCGACGACCGGGTGACCGGAAAGCTCGACTCGTTCGCGCCCGAGGCCAAGGTTATCCACGCGGACATCGATCCGGCCGAGATCGGCAAGAACCGGCACGCCGACGTGCCGATCGTCGGCGACGTCAAAGCCGTCATCACCGAGCTGATCGCGATGCTGCGCCACGACGAAACCCCCGGCAACATCGACATGATCGACTGGTGGGCATACCTCGAATCCGTCCGGGCCACATACCCGCTGAGCTACGGGCCGCAGAGCGACGGCAGCCTGGGCCCCGAGTACGTGATCGAGAAGCTGGGTGAGATCGCCGGCCCGGACGCCATGTACGTCGCCGGCGTCGGTCAGCATCAGATGTGGGCGGCGCAGTTCATTTCCTACGAGAAGCCGCGCACCTGGCTCAATTCCGGCGGGCTGGGCACCATGGGGTTCGCCATTCCGGCGGCCATGGGCGCCAAGATCGCCCGCCCGGAGGCAGAGGTCTGGGCGATCGACGGCGACGGCTGCTTCCAGATGACCAACCAGGAGCTGGCCACCTGCGCGATCGAAGGCGCCCCGATCAAGGTGGCGCTGATCAACAACGGCAACCTGGGCATGGTGCGGCAGTGGCAGAGCCTGTTCTATGGGGCGCGCTACTCGCAGACCGACCTGGCCACGCACTCGCACCGCATCCCGGATTTCGTGAAGCTGGCCGAGGCGTTGGGTTGCGTCGGATTGCGTTGCGAGCGTGAAGAGGACGTCGTCGACGTGATCAACCAGGCGCGGGCGATCAACGACCGGCCGGTGGTGATCGACTTCATCGTCGGCGCCGACGCGCAGGTGTGGCCGATGGTGGCCGCCGGGACCAGCAACGACGAGATCCAGGCCGCCCGCGGCATCCGTCCACTGTTCGACGACGAAAGTGAAGGGCACGCCTGATGAGCGGTTCGCCTACCACACATACGTTGTCGGTGCTGGTCGAGGACAAACCCGGTGTGCTCGCGCGGGTGGCGGCACTGTTCTCGCGGCGCGGATTCAACATCGAGTCGCTGGCCGTCGGTGCCACCGAGCAGAAGGACATGTCGCGGATGACCATCGTGGTCTCCGCCGAGGAGACTCCGCTCGAGCAGATCACCAAACAGCTCAACAAGCTGATCAACGTCATCAAGATCATCGAGCAAGATGCCGACAACTCGGTGGCCCGGGAGTTGGCGCTGATCAAGGTGCGGGCCGACGCCGGTAGCCGCAGCCAGGTGATTGAAGCGGTAAATCTGTTCCGCGCCAAGGTAATTGACGTATCGCCGGAATCGCTAACCATCGAAGCTACCGGTGATCGCGGCAAGATCGAGGCGCTGCTGCGAGTACTGGAGCCTTTCGGTATCCGCGAAATCGTCCAATCAGGAGTGGTGTCGATGTCCCGCGGTCCACGCGGTATCGGCACGACGAAATAGCCAAGAAGAAGGAGATATTCACGTGCCAGCAGAGGCGTTAGAGATGTTCTACGACGACGATGCAGACCTGTCGATCATCCAGGGCCGCAAGGTCGGAGTAATCGGATACGGCAGCCAAGGGCACGCGCACTCGTTGAGCCTGCGCGACTCTGGCGTGCCGGTGCGCGTCGGGCTCAAGGAGGGTTCGAAGTCCCGGGCAAAGGTCGAGGAGCAAGGCCTGGATGTAGGTACCCCCGCCGAGGTCGCCAAGTGGGCCGACGTGATCATGCTACTGGCGCCCGACACTGCGCAGGCCGATATCTTCAAGAACGACATCGAGCCCAACCTGAAGCCCGGCGACGCCTTGTTTTTCGGTCACGGACTCAACATCCACTTCGACTTGATCAAGCCGGCTGCCGATGTCACGGTCGCGATGGTGGCCCCCAAGGGGCCTGGTCACCTGGTGCGGCGCCAGTTCGTCGATGGTAAGGGCGTGCCCTGCCTGATCGCGGTCGACCAAGACCCGACCGGCAAGGGCGAGGCGCTGGCGCTGTCGTACGCCAAGGCCATCGGCGGCACCCGGGCCGGCGTCATCAAGACCACCTTCAAGGACGAAACGGAAACCGACCTGTTCGGCGAGCAGGCTGTATTGTGCGGTGGCACAGAGGAATTGGTGAAGGCCGGTTTCGACGTGATGGTCGAGGCGGGTTATCCGCCGGAGATGGCGTACTTCGAGGTGCTGCACGAGCTGAAGCTGATCGTCGACCTGATGTATGAGGGTGGCATCTCGCGGATGTACTACTCGGTGTCTGATACCGCAGAGTTCGGCGGTTATCTGTCGGGTCCGCGAGTCATCGACGCCGACACCAAGGAGCGGATGCGCGGGATCCTGCGCGAGATCCAGGACGGCAGCTTCGTCAACAAGCTGGTCGCCGACGTCGAGGACGGCGGCAAGCAGCTGCAGGAGCTGCGCAAGCAAAACGCCGAGCACCCCATCGAGGTCGTCGGTAAGGAGCTGCGCGGTCTGATGAGCTGGGTGGACCGCCCGATCACCGAAACCGCTTAGCTCGAGGTCCAGCTGGACTCGAACCCCGAAACATGAACTGCGGCGGCCGTTGTCGCGGCGTGTCGTGTACTTGGGTTATGTGTCGTGGCGCCAGCTACGACGCGAGGCGGTCGGCGACGGACACCACCCGGCGGGCCAGGTGGTCGAGGGCGTTCTGGGTCGCTTCGTCGAATTCGTTGATGTTGTCGTGGGTCGCCACCAGGCTCACGCCGTACGGATTGCCGTCGACGAACTTGCACGGGTCGGTGTATCCCGGCGGCACGATGATGCCGCCGAAATGCATCAGCGTGATGTAGAGCGCAAGCAGGGTGGTTTCCTGACCGCCGTGCAGGGTGTTGGACGACGTGAAGGCCGCATACACCTTGTCGGCCAGCTTGCCTTCGGCCCACAGCCCGCCCAGTGAATCGAGGAAGGTGCGCAACTGCGCTGCGGGCGAGCCGAAGCGAGTCGGTGAGCCGAAGATCACGGCGTCCGCCCACACGATGTCGTCACCGGTGGCCGCGGGAAGATCCTTTGTGGCTTCGTAGTTTGCCGTCCAGGCCGGGTTGTGGGCGAATGATCCCGGGTCGTGGGTTTCGGCGACGTGCCGCACCCGGACTTCAGCGCCCGCAGCCTCGGCGGCCGCGGCGACGCGCTTTGCCATCGTGGTTCCGTGGCCGGTCGCCGAGTAATAGATGATCGCGAGTTTCGTCATGGCGTCATCGTAGGCATGCGCGTGATCCCGAATTCCCGGCGCAACAGGGTGCGCGCGGCGTAATAACCCGCCATGCCGTGCACGCCGCCGCCGGGCGGGGTGGCCGCCGAGCACAGATACACCTTGGGAATCGGTGTGCGCCAGGGGTTGAGCCGCGGTGTGGGACCGGCGATCGCGCGCCAGGCGGAATTGCCGCCCATCCCGATGTCGCCGCCCACGTAGTTGGCGTTGTGGTCGGCCATGCGGGCGGCGGGCACCGCGCGGGCCGCCACCACGATGTCGCGGAAGCCGGGTGCGAACCGCTCCACGACCCCCGTCACGGCCTCGGTCGCATCCAGGGTGGAACCCGACGGCACGTGGGCGTAGGTCCAGAAGGGGCGGCACCCCTGACCGTCAATGCGGCCGGAATCGGCGACGTGCGGCGACGCGGCCAGCACCATCGGCCACCCGGCGTGACGCCCGGCCGCAATGTCAGCCTCGGCTCGTGCCATCTGTTCGCGGGTGCCGCCGAGATGAAGGGTCGGCACCTGCTTCAGCCGCGCGTCGGACCACGGAATGTCGTCGCTGAGCACAAAGTCCACCTTGGCAACGCCCGGTCCAAATCGATAGCGGCGCAACGCTTTAATGTACCGAGACGGGAGCGCGTCACCGTATATCCGCAGCAGCGCGGTCGGCGCGGTGTCAAATGCGACGACCGAGCCCGGGGGGCCAGGCGGAGAAGTGATTTCGACGCCGGCCGCCAGCTCGCCACCGTGCGCGCGTAAGTCGGCGATCAGCGCATCGGTGATCACTCGGCTGCCACCCACCGGAATCGGCCAGCCGACCGAATGGGCGAGTGTGGCCAACATCAACCCGGCACCGGCGGCCGTAAATGACGGCATCCGCGAAATCACATGGGCGGCGACGCCGGTGAACAACGCACGGGCATCTTCACCAGCCAGAGACCGCCACGCCGGGGTCCCCTGGGCCAGAATCCGCAGCCCGAGGCGCAGCGCGGACGGGAGCGAACTGGGCACCGAGCGCTTGTCGCCGAGCATTGCCGAAACCACGGCGTCGGAGTGCGTCACCAACGGCCCCAGCAGCCGACGCCACGACGCACCGTCCTGCAATTCGGCGCAGGTGCGCTCGAGATCGTGGTAGGCGATGGCCGCGGGCAGGTGCGGCAGCGGATTGGCATACGCAATCTCGGGTACTGCCAGCTGTACACCGCGCGCGGGCAGGTCGAACTCGGCAAAAAACGGCGATGCCAGCGCCAGCGGGTGAACCGCCGAGCACACATCGTGCACCACGCCGGGGAAATCAACGTCGGCCGCGGTGCGGGCGCCGCCACCAAAGGTCGGCTCGGCTTCGACGACTTGTACCTTCAGACCCGCGCGGGCACAGATTACGGCCGTAGCGAGCCCGTTGGGCCCGCTGCCGACGACGGTGACGTCCACCATCCGATTACATCCGACTACGCTGGCCGCGTGAACCTGCCTGTTGTGTTAATCGCCGACAAACTCGCCCAATCAACCGTTGCCGCCCTGGGAGACCAGGTCGAGGTGCGCTGGGTAGACGGTCCCGATCGGGAGAAGCTGCTGGCCGCGGTGCCCGAGGCCGACGCCTTGCTGGTGCGGTCGGCAACCACCGTCGACGCGGACGTGCTGGCGGCCGCCCCCAAGCTGAAAATCGTCGCCCGTGCCGGGGTCGGGCTCGACAACGTCGACGTGGACGCGGCCACCGAGCGCGGCGTACTCGTGGTCAATGCCCCCACATCGAACATTCATAGCGCCGCCGAGCACGCATTGGCGCTGTTGCTGGCCGCATCCCGCCAGATTCCCGCGGCCGACGCCTCGCTGCGTGAGCACACCTGGAAGCGGTCATCGTTCTCGGGCACTGAGATCTTCGGCAAGACCGTCGGCGTGGTGGGGCTGGGCCGGATCGGTCAGTTGGTCGCGCAGCGGTTGGCCGCCTTCGGTGCCCACATCGTGGCCTATGACCCGTATGTGGCGGCGGCCCGGGCCGCGCAGCTGGGCATCGAATTGCTATCCCTCGACGAACTGTTGACCCGCGCCGACTTCATCTCGGTGCATCTGCCCAAGACGCCCGAGACGGCAGGCCTGATCGACAAGGAGGCGCTGTCAAAGACCAAGCCGGGCGTCATCATCGTCAACGCCGCACGTGGCGGTCTGGTGAACGAGGCGGCGCTGGCCGAGGCGATCAGCAGCGGACACGTGCGGGGCGCCGGTATCGACGTGTTCGCCACCGAACCGTGCACCGACAGTCCGTTGTTCGAGCTGTCACAGGTGGTGGTCACACCGCATTTGGGGGCGTCCACGGCCGAGGCGCAGGACCGGGCCGGCACCGACGTCGCGGAGAGCGTACGGCTGGCCCTGGCGGGGGAGTTCGTTCCAGACGCGGTCAACGTCGGCGGCGGCGTCGTCAACGAAGAGGTCGCGCCCTGGCTGGACCTGGTGCGCAAGCTCGGGGTGCTGGTTGCCGCGCTGTCGGGGGAATTGCCGGTGTCGTTGTCGGTGCAAGTACGCGGCGAGCTGGCTGCCGAGGACGTGCAGGTGCTGCGGCTTTCGGCTCTGCGCGGCCTGTTCTCGGCGGTGATCGAGGATCAGGTGACGTTTGTCAACGCGCCGGCACTGGCCGCTGAACGCGGTGTTTCCGCTGAGATCACCACCGCTTCGGAAAGCCCCAACCATCGCAGCGTCGTCGATGTTCGGGCGGTCGCCGCCGACGGCTCGGTTGTCAACGTCGCCGGCACACTGTCCGGGCCGCAATTGGTGGAAAAGATCGTGCAGATCAACGGCCGCAACTTCGACCTGCGCGCGCAGGGTACGAACTTGGTGATCAACTACATCGACCAGCCCGGAGCCCTGGGCAAGATCGGCACCCTGCTGGGCGCTGCCGGGGTGAACATCCAAGCCGCGCAGCTGTCCGAGGACGCCGAGGGCCCCAGCGCCACGATTCTGCTGCGGTTGGACCAAGACGTGCCCGTCGATGTCCGGTCGGCGATCGGGACCGCCGTTGATGCCAACAAGCTGGAAGTGGTTGATCTGTCGTGAAGCTGGCGATCGTCGGCGGCGACGGGATCGGCCCGGAGGTGGTGGCCGAGGCGGTCAAAGTCCTTGACGCCGTTGTGCCGGGTATAGACAAGACCAGTTACGACCTGGGGGCCCGGCGTTTCCACGCCACCGGCGATTTACTGCCGGACTCGGTGCTCGCCGAACTGCGGGAGCATGACGCCATCCTGCTTGGGGCGGTGGGTGATCCGTCAGTCCCCAGTGGCGTGCTGGAGCGAGGCCTGTTGTTGCGCCTGCGCTTCGAGCTCGATCACCACGTCAACCTGCGACCGGCGCGGCTGTATCCAGGCGTCAGCAGTCCGCTCGCGGGAAACCCCGAGGTCGACTTCGTGGTGGTGCGCGAGGGGACCGAAGGTCCCTACGCCGGTACCGGTGGCGCGATCCGCGTCGGAACACCCAACGAGATAGCCACGGAGGTCAGCCTGAACACCGCGTTCGGCGTGCGCCGAGTGGTGAAGTACGCATTCGAGCGGGCCCGGCAGCGTCGCAAGCATTTGACGCTGGTGCACAAGACCAACGTGCTGAACTTCGCCGGGAAACTGTGGTCGCGGATCGTGGCGGAGGTCGGCGAAGAATATCCCGACGTCGAGGTGGCTTACCAACATGTCGACGCTGCGACCATCTTCCTGGTCACCGACCCCGGTCGCTTCGATGTGATTGTCACCGACAACCTGTTCGGCGACATCATTACCGACTTGGCGGCGTCGGTGTGCGGCGGTATTGGCTTGGCCGCCAGTGGAAATATCGATGCCACCCGGACCAATCCCTCGATGTTCGAGCCGGTGCATGGCAGTGCGCCGGATATCGCCGGTCAGGGGATCGCCGATCCGACCGCGGCGATCATGTCGGTGGCGCTGCTGCTTGCCCACCTCGGCGAGGACGACGCCGCCGTTCGGGTGGACCGGGCGGTCGAGACGTATCTGGCGACTCGCGGGAGCGAGCGGCGTTCTACCAGCGAAGTCGGCGATCGGGTCGCGGCCGCTCTTTAGCTTCGAGGCCGGGCGGGACCAAGCGGACCGGCACCAAGGGCACCGCCGCCAGCGGGAACAATCCGCACAGCGCCCACGCCCGCGGGTAGGCGGCCGCGGCGATCAACGCACCGAACAGCGGGGGCGCGGCGGCGGCTATCAGCCGCTGTGTGGTGTTCTGGACGCCCAGCGCGCGCCCGCTCCAGAATGGCCCGGCGAATTCGGTGATCGCGGTTGCCTCCAATCCATTGTCGAGCACCGCGAATACGGACACAGCGATCATGAGCGGCACCTCGGAAGACCAACCGTGGTGGTTATCGACGAACGCGAGCAGGAACAGGGCCGAAGCGGTGGTGATGGCGATGATGCGGACCGGACGCATTCGTGAGCCGACGCGGTCGGACCACCGGCCGACCATGATGCGGCCCGCCGCGCCGAGCAGCTGGGAGATGGTCACCATGCCGCCCGCGGCCGCGACCGACCAACCATGGTCGTCCATCAGCCAGACCAGCATGAATGTCACCGTCACCGCCTGCGGCATCATCAGCAGGCCGCCTACCGCGTGGATCCGCCACAACGTGTACGACCCGCGATACGGGTTGGCCAATTCCTGCGCGGTGGCTGTCTTCCGGGACTTCCGCGGCGGGTTGGTGATTCCGATCGCACTGGCTAGTGCCGCCACCGCGCACACCGCCGCCGGAAACATCAGACCCGCGCGCGGGCCGCGTTCAGCGAGCTCTGGGATTACCAGCGCGCCGACGGCGATCCCAAGTGGTTGTGCGGTCTGGCGGATGCCCATAGCCAGGCCGCGCTGGTGCGGCGGGAACCAGCCGGACACCAGCCGGCCACCGGCGGTGTTGCAACTGGCGGCGGCCATCCCACCGAGGAACAAATAGACACTGGTCCATACCGGCGAATCGACCGATGCGGCGGCGTAGGTAGCCGCCGCGGTGAGTGCCGAGCCGGCGGTTAGCACGATTCGCTCGCCGACGCGGTCGAGTACGTAGCCCCACAGGACCAGCGTGGCGACCATGCCCCAGCTGGGCATCGACGACAACAGACTCGCCTCGGTCAACGACATTCCGCGAGCGGCCAGCGCAGGGATCAAGAAAGCAATGCCATTAATGAAGAGGAAGGAACTCGCCGTTACCCATACCGAGATGATCATGACCGACCAGCGCCGGCGGGCGCTGATTTGGCCCGCAGTGTTCGGGTCAGCCGGCATTCGCTCATGCTGGCACACGCGTCTGAGACTGATCCCTTGCTTGTTGGGTGGACGGCCCGCAGCGCCCGGCTGCGCCGCGCTCGCGACCGTCACGGGGCTCAACGGTGACGGCCCGCAGCGCCCGGCTGCGCCGCGCTCGCGACCGTAACGGGGCTCAACGGTGACGGCCCGCAGCGCCCGGCTGCGCCGCGCTCGCGACCGTCACGGGGCTCAACGGTGACGGCCCGCAGCGCCCGGCTGCGCCGCGCTCGCGACCGTCACTAGGCTCAAGCGAATGCGCCTTGGTCGAATCGCCAGCCCAGACGGCGTCGCCTTTGTCAGTATCGACGGTGAGATAGACGATCCCGGGGGGATGACTGCCCGTGAAATCGCCGAGCACCCGTTCGGCACCCCGACCTTCACTGGACGCTCGTGGCCGCTGGCCGATGTGCGGCTGCTGGCTCCGATACTCGCTAGCAAGGTGGTGTGTGTCGGGAAGAACTACGCCGACCACATCGCTGAGATGGGCGGCAAAACGGGCCCAGCGCCGGCGGATCCGGTGATATTCCTTAAGCCCAATACCGCGATAATCGGACCGGATGTGCCGATTCGGTTGCCCGCCAACGCATCACCCGTGCACTTCGAGGGTGAGCTGGTGATAGTGGTGGGTCGGCCGTGCAAAGACGTCCCGGCTGCCGAAGCCGCGGACAGCATCCTTGGTTACACCATTGGCAACGACGTGTCGGCGCGCGATCAACAGCAGGCCGATGGCCAATGGACTCGGGCGAAAGGTCACGACACTTTCTGTCCCGTCGGGCCGTGGATCGTCACGGACGTCGACCCGGCCGATCTCGAACTGCGCACCGAGGTCAACGGCATAGTCAAACAACACAGCCGCACCTCGCTGATGATCCACGACGTGGGTGCGATCGTGGAATGGATCTCGGCGGTAATGACATTGCTGCCCGGTGATCTCATCTTCACCGGAACCCCGGCTGGGGTGGGTCCCATTGAGGACGGCGACACCGTCTCCATCACCGTGCAGGGAATCGGCAGCCTCACCAATCCCGTAATCCGCAAAGGAAAGTCGTGACTTCAGCAGCCCCGGTGCGGGTCCGGTTCTGCCCGTCGCCCACCGGCACTCCCCATGTCGGAATGGTCCGCACCGCGCTGTTTAACTGGGCCTACGCCCGGCACACCGGCGGCACCTTCGTCTTCCGCATCGAGGACACCGACGCCGAGCGCGACAGCGAGGAAAGCTATCTGGCGCTGCTCGACGCACTGCGCTGGCTTGGGCTCGACTGGGACGAGGGGCCCGAGGTCGGCGGACCCTACGGCCCGTACCGGCAGTCGCAGCGCACCGACATCTACCGCGACGTGGTGAACCGGCTGCTCGCGGCGGGCGAGGCCTACCATGCCTTTTCGACGCCGGAGGAGGTCGAGGCCCGCCATGTCGCCGCGGGCCGCAACCCGAAGCTAGGCTATGACAACTTCGACCGCGATCTGACCGAGGCGCAGCGCTCGGCATACCTGGCCGAGGGCCGCAAGCCAGTGGTACGGCTGCGGATGCCCGACGAAGATCTCAGCTGGGATGACCTGGTGCGCGGGACGACCACATTCGCGGCGGGCAGCGTGCCCGATTTCGCGTTGACCCGCGCGAACGGAGATCCGTTGTACACCTTGGTCAACCCGTGCGACGACGCGCTGATGAAGATAACGCATGTGCTGCGCGGCGAGGATCTGTTGCCGTCGACTCCCCGCCAGCTGGCGCTGTATCAGGCGCTGATCCGCATCGGGGTGGCCGAACGTATTCCCGAATTCGCGCACCTCCCAACGGTATTGGGGGAAGGAACCAAGAAACTCTCGAAGCGCGACCCGCAGTCGAATCTGTTCACCCACCGCGACCGGGGCTTCATCCCCGAAGGGCTGCTGAATTATCTTGCGTTGCTCGGCTGGGCGATCGCCGACGATCACGACCTGTTCAGTCTCGATGAGATGGTGGCCGCGTTCGACGTCGTCGACGTCAACTCCAATCCGGCCCGGTTCGACCAGAAGAAGGCCGACGCGCTCAACGCCGAGCACATCCGGATGCTCGACGCGGACGACTTCACCGGCCGGCTGGGCGACTACTTCAACACACACGGTCATCACCTTGAGCTAGACGAAACCGGATTCGCCGCGGCCGCCCATCTGGTGCAGACCCGCATCGTGGTGCTCGGTGACGCGTGGGACCTGCTGAAGTTCCTCAACGACGACGAGTACGCCATCGACCCCAAGGCCGCCGCCAAGGAGCTGGGCGCGGACGCCGGACCGGTGCTCGACGCCGCTCTGGCCGCTCTGGACGGCGTGGCGGACTGGACCACGGCGAGCATCGAGGACGTCCTCAAGGACGCGCTCATCGAGGATCTCGCCCTCAAACCGCGCAAGGCATTCGGGCCGATCCGGGTTGCCGCCACGGGGACGACGGTCAGCCCGCCATTGTTCGAATCGCTGGAGCTGCTCGGCCGCGACCGCAGCCTGCGGCGGCTGCGGGCCGCGCGCGACGGTGCGGCCTGATTCTTTGGTAGTCTGCACGTCGGCCGACAACGGCTGGCGGCGGCGGTCTCGGGACGCTAGTAATAGCCCGTAGAACTCGCTCTGACCAGCGGTTTTAGGCAGCCAATGGGGTATGGTGTAATTGGCAACACAGCTGATTCTGGTTCAGCCATTCTAGGTTCGAGTCCTGGTACCCCAGCAAAGTCGGTCCACTGCAAGCGATTAGGTGGGCATATCGGGGTGAGATATGCTGACAGCTCGGATCGGTTCTGGCCCCGTCGTCTAGCGGCCTAGGACGCCGCCCTCTCACGGCGGTAGCGTGGGTTCGAATCCCATCGGGGCTACAAATTAAAACTGCAGTTACTGGCCGGTCCCCAGTGCGGCCGGTGCGGTGGATCCTCCCACCGGCATGGCCGGCAACCCGAGCTTGCGGTGATCCCACGAGCGCGCGCGCCGGGCGACGATGCGCACGCAGACCCGTTTGTTCATCATCTGCTCGATGACGGGCTTCATCTCGTCGCTGTAGGGGCCCGTGTAGCGCTCGAACACGCTGACCCCGACCCGGTGCGAGACATCGGGATCGTCGACGATCTCCGCGACGCCTTCGAAGGACACCCCGCGCAACGTGTCATAGGTGTCGCCGCCCTCGATCAGGAAGCTCACCCGCGGGTCCCGTTTGACGTTGACCGCCTTCTGTGACTTGGCCTTGGTCTCCAGCCAGATTTCACCGTCGAGCACGGCGTACCACATCGCGGTCAAGTGCGGCTGGCCGTCGGGGCCGACGGTGGCCAGCGTCCCGGTGCGGCTCTTGACGACGAAATCGGCGATCGCATCCTCGGACATGACGATGCTCGCCCGCTGATTGGTTCCCATGGCGTCAGTCTGTCAGGCCGTCTGACTTGAGACTGCACCGGTGGCTTTCAGAATCGACACAGATTTAAAGGCGTCGCATAAGTTCGTCGGCCGCGGACACTAGGTCGGCGGCCCAACGCCCCCCGGGGCGCCGGCCCATGCGGTCGATCGGGCCGGACACCGAGATCGCCGCCACGACGACACCACGGCCGTCACGCACGGGCACCGACACGCTCGCGACCCCTGGCTCTCGCTCGGCCACGCTTTGCGCCCAACCGCGCCGGCGCACTTCGGCCAGCACGCGGTCGGTGAATTTCGCGGTCGGTAGCACGGCTTCTCGGGTGGCGGCGTCGCTGTAGGCCAACAGCACTTTGGCCCCCGAACCCGCCGTCATCGGCAACCTCGCTCCGACTGGAACCGTATCGCGAAGGCCCGCAGCCGGTTCCAGTGCGGCCACGCAGACCCGCGAAGTGCCCTCGCGGCGGTACAGCTGCACGCTCTCGCCGGTGGTTTCGCGCAACGCGGGCAGCACCGCCGCGCTCGCGGCCAGCAGCGGATCGTTGACGTAGGCCGCCAGTTCACTGACCGCGGGACCGAGCCGCCAACGGCCTTCGTTGTCGCGCGCGAGCAAGCGATGGACCTCCAGGGCGGCCGCCAGACGATACGTAGTGGCCCTGGGCAAGCCGGTTCGCTCACACAGTTCGGCTAACCCGCAGGGAGATTCCGCGATGGTATTCAGCAGGTTCACGGCTTTGTCGAGGACGCCGATGCCGCTATGCTGTCTCATAAAGAGATACTAGCGTCTCGCATTCTGAGATTACAGCCCAGATCGATCGGCGAGCCGCGAATGACCGAATCGAGGCACCTTCGAGATGGACAAGACAGCCGAAAGGCCGCGCACGCTGGCCGAGAAAGTTTGGGGCGACCATGTTGTGGTCTCCGGTGAAGGCAGCGCGCCCGACTTGATCTACATCGATTTGCATTTGGTGCACGAGGTGACCAGCCCGCAGGCGTTCGACGGCCTGCGGTTGAACGGGCGCGGGGTGCGGCGGCCCGACTTGACGCTCGCCACCGAGGATCACAACGTGCCCACCATCGACATCGACAAGCCGATCGCCGACCTGGTGTCGCGCACCCAGGTCGAGACATTGCGGCGAAACTGCGCCGAATTCGGCATCCGGCTCTATCCGATGGGCGATATCGAACAGGGCATCGTGCATGTCGTTGGGCCCCAGCTGGGCCTCACCCAACCGGGAATGACGGTCGTCTGTGGCGACAGCCACACCTCTACCCATGGCGCATTCGGCGCACTGGCGATGGGCATCGGCACCTCGGAGGTCGAGCATGTGCTCGCCACCCAGACGTTGCCGTTGCGGCCGTTCAAGACAATGGCGGTCAACGTCGACGGGCAATTGCCCGCCGGCGTCACGGCCAAGGACGTCATCCTCGCGTTGATCGCCAAGATCGGAACCGGCGGCGGACAGGGCCATGTCATCGAATACCGGGGCAGCGCCATCGAATCGCTGTCCATGGAGGGCCGGATGACGATCTGCAACATGAGCATCGAAGCCGGCGCCCGAGCCGGAATGGTGGCTCCCGACGAAACCACGTATGAATTCATCCGCGGCCGCGCGCATGCGCCGACCGGCGTGCAGTGGGATGCCGCACTCGCCTACTGGCAACAGTTGCGCACCGACGCCGGCGCCGTCTTCGACACCGAGGTCTATCTCGACGCGACGTCGTTGAGCCCGTTCGTCACCTGGGGAACCAACCCCGGCCAGGGGGTGCCGTTGGCCGCGGCGGTGCCGGATCCCGAACTGATGACCGACGACGGAGAGCGGCAGACCGCCGAGAAAGCATTGGCGTACATGGACCTTCGGCCCGGAGTGCCGATGCGCGATATCGCGGTCGACGCCGTGTTCGTCGGCTCGTGCACCAACGGACGCATTGAAGATCTGCGGGTGGTAGCCGAAGTGTTGCGTGGCCGCAAGGTGGCCCGGGGTGTGCGGATGCTGGTCGTTCCGGGCTCAATGCGGGTACGCGCGCAGGCCGAAGCCGAAGGGCTCGGCGAGATCTTCACCGCGGCAGGCGCCGAGTGGCGGCAGGCGGGTTGCTCAATGTGTCTTGGTATGAACCCCGATCAACTCGCTCCCGGCGAACGGTGTGCCTCGACGTCCAACCGCAACTTCGAAGGGCGCCAGGGCAGGGGCGGCCGTACACATTTGGTGTCTCCGGCCGTCGCCGCCGCCACCGCGGTCCGCGGCACCCTGTCCGCCCCGGCCGACTTGAATTGATATAGAGGAATAGGAATCAGCATGGAAGCCTTTCACACCCACACCGGAATCGGCGTGCCGCTGCGGCGGTCCAATGTCGATACCGACCAGATCATTCCGGCGGTCTTTTTGAAGCGCGTCACCCGAACCGGTTTTGAGGACGGCTTGTTTGCGTCCTGGCGGGCCGATCCCTCATTCGTGCTAAACCTCAGCCCCTTTGACCGCGGCTCAGTCCTGGTCGCCGGACCCGATTTCGGGACCGGCTCGTCGCGCGAGCATGCGGTGTGGGCGCTCATGGACTACGGATTCCGGGTGGTTATCTCGTCTCGATTTGGTGACATTTTTCGGGGCAACGCGGGCAAGGCGGGGCTGCTGGCGGCCGAAGTCTCCCAAGATGGGGTGGAACTTCTTTGGAAGCTCATCGAGCAGAGTCCGGGCCTGGAAATCACTGCCAATCTTCAAGATCGAAATGTCACCGCGGGAACGGCGGTGCTGCCGTTCAAGATTGACGACTACACCGCTTGGCGACTACTCGAAGGTCTTGACGATATAGCCCTTACGCTGCGGAAACTCGATGAGATCGAGTCCTTCGAGGCGGCTTATCCGGAGTGGAAACCGCGCACTCTGCCCACCTCCTAAAGGGCCAACCGAGACGGAATTTCCTCTCGGTCACCTAAGTAAAACGGGCCCATTTCGAACCCGCGCCACCGGTCAAGGGCGGCAACCGGATTGCGAAAATTCCGATCGCCGGGTCCTGAAATTGCGCGTGGCTCTTGGAAATCAGCTGGGTAAGGGTTTACCGTGTCCACTAGTCGGTTTCAAAACGGGACCGCTAGCTTCGGAGGGTTGGATGAACAAAGCAGAGCTCATTGATGTGCTGACAGATAAATTGGGCTCAGACCGTCGGCAGGCGACCGCCGCCGTCGAGAATGTCGTCGACACCATTGTGCGTGCGGTACACAAGGGCGACAGCGTCACCATTACCGGATTCGGTGTGTTCGAACAGCGTCGCCGTGCGGCACGCGTGGCTCGTAACCCCCGCACCGGCGAGACGGTGAAGGTGAAGCCGACGTCCGTCCCGGCGTTCCGTCCGGGTGCGCAGTTCAAAGCGGTTGTCTCTGGCGCACAGCGCCTCCCAGCGGAAGGACCTGCAGTGAAACGTGGTGTAGTGGCGGGCGCGGCCAAGAAGGCGGTTGCGAAGAAGGCTCCGGCCAAGAAGGCCGCGACCAAGGCTCCGGCCAAGAAGGCCGCGACCAAGGCTCCGGCCAAGAAGGCCGCGACCAAGGCTCCGGCCAAGAAGGCCGCCACGAAGAGGGCGCCGGTCAAGAAAGCCGCAACCAAAGCGCCGGTCAAGAAGGCTGTCAAAGCGGTGAAGAAGGTCGTCGCCAAGGCTCCGGTGCGCAAGGCCGCAACCAAAGCTCCGGCCAAGAAGGCGGCGGCAAAGAAGGCTCCCGCCAAGAAGGCGACGGCGAAGCGCGGCCGCAAGTAAGGCAGTAGCGCCAGTTTCATACGCAGAAACCCTTTGGGGGCAGCGCTGCCCCCAAAGGGTATTCGCGTGTCAGGCGCGCACGTTGGCGGCCAGCGGGCCGCCGATGTGGTCGGCCGCAACCAGCTTGCCGGCCGACAGCGAGAGCACCCACGTACTGCCCTTGTGGTTGCGAGCTTTGTCGGGGCGTACGCCATCGCGTTCGCACCACCAGGCGACAAGGTCCGGAATCACCTTGCCCTGCGAGCAGATCGCCGGGGTGCCCGCCTGCGCGGCGATCCGCAGCATCCGGCTTCGGCCGCGTTTGGGGTTCTTGGCGTAGGCCTCCTCGGTCAGGGTGTGCTCGCTGTGGATTGACACACCCAGTTCCGCGGCGAGAGGTTCTAGCGTCTGGTGACAGCGCAGCCGGTCGGCCGCGTACACTTCGGTGGCGCCAAAGGCCAGCAGCTGTGGAACCAGTGCCTCCGCTTGCGCGCGTCCTCGTTTGTCCAACGGTCGCTTGGTGTCATCGCCCGAATAGCGTGACTTACTGCCGGCGGTGCCGTGCCGGACCACCAGCACGGTACGGGTGTCCGCCGGTTGTTTGGCGAACCGGCGCAGGACCTTTCGATCCTGCGGGTACTCAAGCTTCTTCATCGCGTCGACAACTGGCAGCCAGACCAGCTCGTCGACCTCTTTTCCCGGCGTGAATTCCCCGCCGGTGGCGCGTGCCGCCCAGTAGTACACCTTCTTGATGCCTAGGTCGATCGGGTAACTCACCGTGTTGAGCCGCCTGCCGAGGACGCAGTGGTGACCCGTCTCCTCGCATACTTCCCGCACGGCAGCCACTGGTGCGGTCTCGCCGGGGTCCACTTTGCCCTTGGGCAGCGACCAGTCGTCATAACGGGGGCGGTGGATCACGGCGACGTCAACGGCCCCCTTGTCCGATTTTGCTGAATTGCCAGTACGGGGCCGCCACAACACCGCACCGGCGGCATATACGATCCGACCCCCTTGGCGCCGACGGGCCGACGGGTTTTGGGTCGACAGTTTAACTCCTGCAGGTCAATTCGGCCCGGGGCCGCTCCAGTGGTGGATGTGGCCCGGAACTACCGGAATCACCACACAGTGTTAGGGGCTGGTGTGCCGCTGCATCAAAGATACTTGGTGGTCGCGCACGCTGTGGCCCTCCTGGGGCGACGCGGTCCACTGCCCGTCGGGACCGAGTTCCCAGCACCGGGTGGACGGGTCCAGTGCGGACTCGAACAAGTCGTCCAGATATGCGGTCAGCCTCGGGTCCTTGACCTGAACCAGCGCCTCGACCCGCCGGTCGAGATTGCGGTGCATCATGTCGGCGCTGCCGATCCAGAATTCGTTGATGCGGTTGAAATGGATGATCCGCGAGTGCTCGAGGAACCGGCCGAGAATCGAGCGGACGTAAATATTCTCCGAGAAGCCTTCCGCGCCCGGGCGCAGTGCGCAGATGCCGCGCACCACTATCTCGACCCGCACACCGGCCCGTGATGCTCGAAAGAGCGCATCGATGACCTGCTCGTCGACCAGAGCGTTCATCTTCATCCGGATCCGCCCGCCACCGCCTTCGCGGTGAGCGCCAATCTCGCGCTCGACGCGTTCGATGATGCCGGTGCGAATGCTATGCGGGGCAACCAAGAGGTTGCGGTAGGACACCTTGCGCGAGTAGCCGGTGAGCGAATTGAACAGGTCGGTCAGATCGGCCCCGATGTCCGGGGAGGCCGTGAGCAGACCGACGTCCTCGTACAGCCGCGCTGTCTTGCCGTTGTAGTTGCCAGTCCCGATGTGGCAATAGCGTCGGATCGTTGCACCTTCGCGGCGCACCACCAGGCACGTCTTGCAGTGCGTCTTGAGTCCGACGTATCCGTACACCACGTGCACGCCCGCCTGCTCAAGTTGGCGCGCCCAGCGGATGTTGGCCTGCTCGTCGAAGCGTGCCTTGATCTCCACCATTGCCACCACTTGCTTTCCGGCCTCGGCGGCGGCGATCAGTGCCCGAACGATCGGCGAATCACCGGATGTGCGGTACAGCGTCTGTTTGATCGCCAGCACGTTGGGGTCCGCGGCGGCCTGCTCGATGAATCGCTGCACACTGGTGGAGAACGATTCATACGGATGATGAAGCAGCACATCGCCTTCGCGCAGCGTCGCGAAAATGCTCCTAGGCGTTTCCCGGTCGACGAAGGCGGGGCTGGTGGCCGGAACGAAAGTCCGGTCTTTCAGTGCCGGCCGGTCGACGCCGTAGACCTGCCACAACGACGACAGGTCGAGAAGCCCGGGCACCTCGATGACATCGCCCGGATGCACGTCGAGTTCGCGCAGTAGCAGTTCCAACATGCTCTCGGTCATGTCGTCGGCGATCTCGAGTCGCACCGGCGAACCGAACCGTCGCCGCGCCAATTCCCGTTCCAGCGCTTGCAGCAGGTCCTCGTCGCGGTCCTCTTCAACCTCGTAATCGGCGTTGCGGGTAATGCGGAACGCGTGATGTTCGACGATTTCCATCCCCGGAAAAAGTACCGGAAGGAAGGCCGCGATCAGCTCTTCCATTGGCAAGTAGCGGATTATTGTCTGCCCTTCGGTCCCGTTTGCGCCGTCACGGGATTCGAGTTCGACGAAGCGATCGACGTTGTTGGGCACCTTGACCCGGGCAAAGTGCTGAGCGCCGTCTTCGGGCTGCTTCACCGTGACCGCCAGGTTCAGACTCAACCCACTCACAAACGGGAACGGGTGCGCGGGATCGACGGCCAGCGGTGTCAGGACGGGGAAGACCTGCTCGTGAAAATAGGTCGACAGTTGGTTCCGCTCAGCCTCATCCAAATCGGCCCACGTGACTATATAGATGCCTTCCTCGGCCAGCGCCGGCCGCACCGAATCGAGGAACACCTGGGCATGCCGGGTCGCGATCTGCTGGGTCTGCTCGCCGATGCGGGCCAGTTGCTCACGCGGGGTTAGTCCGTCGGCCGAGCGGACCGACAGGCCCATCTCGTCGCGGCGCTTAAGGCCGGCCACCCGGACCATGTAGAACTCATCGAGGTTGGATGCGAAGATCGCCAGGAACTTCGCTCGCTCGAGCAACGGCAGAGAGTTATCGGCAGCCAGTGCCAACACGCGTGCGTTGAAATCCAGCCAGCTCAATTCCCGGTTGAGGTAACGGTCCTCTGGCAGCGGGTCGTGGATCGCGGCGGGGGTCGCGGCAGGTGGTGCCGTCACCGCCGACTCGTCTGACTGCCATTCGGTTTCTTCGGGGCGCGCCTGAGCTTCAATATCGGTCACTATGCGATCATTGCTCATCACCCGCTGGTGCGGCCAGAGCCCAGGGGACATCCATGCGCAGTTGGTGCGTCGTTTACCCGCCGGATGCTTTGCCTAGCGCCTAGTGCTGCGCAACGGCCCGCGCGGTCGCGGCCCCGACGCCCAGACGGCGGGCGACCGCCAGGTCGGCGGGTGTGTCGACATCGCATCGCAGGCCGGGCCAGGCACCCGTCAGCTCGATTGCACCCGAACGGCGGTGTCGCGCGGACGAATCCGGTCCGAATTGCGGGTCGAGCGCGGCTCCGAACGCGAATAGTGCGGAGGTTCCGGTTCCTAATCGGTCAGCGACGAAGCTGCGCCGATGGTGCCGTGCGGCAGCGATCGCCTCGGACAGTTCCTGTGTCTGTAACGCCGGTAAATCCCCTTGCAGCACAACGATATTGGAGAATGAACCGGCGATCGCACGTTCGGCGGCGGTGATGGCGTTGTTCAGTGGGTCGCTATGGCCCTCGGGCGTCGGGTCGGCCAGCACTTCGGCGCCGAGCTCGATCGCCGCGGCCGCCGCGGCTTCGTCGGGCGTGATGACGCTGATCGAGCGCAGCGATCCAACACGGGCTGCCGCGCCCAAGGTGTCCACCAACATGGCCAGCACCACGTTCTCCCGGGTCCGCGCCGAAAAGACCGGCGCCAGCCTGGTCTTGGCGGCCGTCAACCGCTTGACGGCGATGATCAAGCCGATATCCGGCTCGTCGTCCCGTGTGCCGCTCATGAGGTCATCCTGCCAGCGTTGCTTCGCGCATCGCTTGCGAGCTGGGGGCACCGCCCGCAGAGGGGGGACCCCACCCGCTTGCGAGCATCACGCTAGCGCGGTCGTGACGGCCGAGCTGGGGGCACCACCCGCTTGCGGGGGACACACCAGCGTGACGGCAGCCCGTCGCTGGTCTAGGGTGTAGCGGCTGCAGATGGCGCGTCGATGACACTTCGACGACGACTGACGGGAGGGGTCGATGTCCGGCACGGAAGGCGCCGTGGCGATAATGGGCGCCGGTGCATGGGGCACGGCCCTGGCCAAGGTGCTCGCCGACGCCGGCGGACCAGAAGCAAAAGTTATGTTGTGGGCGCGGCGATCAGACATCGCGGAGCGGATCAACACCACGCGATACAACCCCGGCTATTTGCCCGGCGCTTTGCTGCCGCCGAGCATCCGCGCCACCGCCGATGCCGAAGAGGCGCTGAGCGGCGCGACGACTGTGTTGCTGGGCGTACCGGCGCAGACGATGCGGGCCAACCTTGAGAAGTGGGCCGGATTGTTGTCGCTGGACGCGACGCTGCTCAGTCTGGCCAAGGGCATCGAGCTGGGCACCCTGATGCGGATGAGTCAGGTCATCGTTTCGGTGACGGGTGCGGACCCGTCGCGCGTCGCGGTGATTTCGGGGCCGAACTTGGCCAGTGAGATCGCCGAGTGCCAGCCCGCGGCCACCGTTGTGGCATGCAGCGACTCCGGCCGCGCGGTCGCCGTGCAGCGGATGCTGAACAGCGGGTATTTCCGCCCGTACACCAACAGCGACGTCGTCGGCACCGAGGTCGGTGGGGCGTGCAAGAACGTCATCGCGCTCGCGTGCGGAATGGCAGCCGGCGTCGGCCTTGGCGAAAACACCGCGGCAGCGATCATCACCCGGGGGCTGGCCGAGATCATGAGACTGGGGATAGCACTCGGCGCAAAGGGCGCGACGCTGGCCGGCCTGGCAGGGGTCGGTGACCTGGTGGCCACCTGCACCTCGCCCCATTCGCGTAACCGCTCATTGGGCGAACGCCTGGGGCGAGGCGCGACCATGGAGTCGGCGTTGGAGGGTAAGGACGGTCACGTCGTCGAGGGGGTGACGTCATGCGAATCAGTGCTCGCGCTGGCGTCCAGTTACGACGTCGAGATGCCATTGACCGACGCCGTGTACCGGGTGTGTCACAAGGGGCTCTCAGTCGACGCGGCGATGGCTCTGTTGTTGGGTCGCAGCACGAAGCCCGAATGAGCCCGGACCGGTCTTGCGGGCGCTAAAACCCCAGCTAAGGGGCGGCCTCCCGACCTTACGGTTCCGCAACCGGTAGCCTCTCCAGGTTGTGGACGCCTCCGACCGGCCCCTGACGCCGCGGCCGTCACGCCCTGGCCGCGTGCGAGTCGCCGTCGTGTTCGGCGGCCGCAGCAACGAGCACGCCATCTCGTGCGTGTCGGCGGGCAGCATCCTGCGCAATCTCGATCCGCAGCGGTTCGAGGTGATCGCGGTCGGCATCACCCCGCAAGGTTCGTGGGTGCTCACCGACGGCAACCCGGACGCGCTGGCGATCACCAACCGCCGGCTTCCCGCGGTGAGCTCGCAATCGGGCACCGAGCTGGCCCTGCCGGCGGACCCGCGGCGCAGCGGCCAGCTGGTGTCACTACAGCCCGGAGCCAGTGAGGTGCTGGCGTCGGTCGACGTGGTGTTCCCGGTGCTGCACGGCCCATATGGCGAGGATGGCACGATTCAGGGGTTGCTCGAACTCGCCGAAGTGCCCTACGTCGGCGCCGGTGTGCTGGCCAGTGCCGCCGGCATGGACAAGGAATTCACCAAGAAGCTGCTCGCCGCCGAAGGACTTCCGGTCGGCGGGTACGCGGTGCTGCGCCCGTCGCAGCCGACGCTGTATCCCGAGGAGTGTGAGCGCCTGGGTCTGCCGGTGTTCGTCAAGCCCGCCCGCGGTGGCTCGTCGATCGGCGTCAACCGGGTGTCGAGTTGGGACCAGCTGCCCACCGCGGTTGCCGATGCGCGCCGGCATGATCCGAAAGTGATTGTCGAAGCGGCGATCAACGGTCGCGAGCTGGAGTGCGGCGTGCTCGAAATGCCGGATGGCACAGTGGAAGCCAGCACGGTAGGGGAGATCCGGGTGGCCGGGGTGCGCGGACGCGAGGACTCCTTCTACGACTTCGCGACCAAATACCTCGACGACACAGCCGAATTGGACGTGCCCGCCAAGATCGACGACCACGTCGCCGACGTGGTGCGTCAGCTGGCGATCCGGGCGTTTAGGGCCATCGATTGCCAAGGCCTGGCGCGGGTTGATTTCTTCCTCACCGACGACGGGCCGGTGATTAATGAAATCAACACGATGCCGGGCTTCACCACGATCTCGATGTACCCACGGATGTGGGCGGCCAGCGGCGTCGACTATCCCACCCTGCTGGCGACCATGGTGGACACCGCAATTGCCCGGGGCGTGGGTCTGCGCTAACCGGTCCTCTAACCTGGCCGAGCCGGATTGATGGGCACGGCCGAGATGCTGTGGTCGATCACGTCGGAGAGCTCTTGGATGGGCGTCGGCCCAGAACCCGCCGGCAGCGTCAGTGCCACATACACCGGCCGGTCCACCGTGTACCACGTCGATCTGCCCGCGTCGCCGGCGGATTGTGGATCGGCTGTCACCTCAAACCACTGCACCCGGTCGACCACCTGGATGGGAGAACCCACCACGAAATCGGAAGGGCGGTCGAGCCCGCAGCGCAACACCAGCGGCTCGCCGTCGGGTCCTCTCCGCCAGGCGGTCGCGCCTTCGGGTGCCGGTTGGGCGAGGGGTGCGCGCTGATAGTCCCCGAGCCGCTGCGGCAACGCTTGCGTCAGCGACCGGCACGCAGGATTGCCGGCCTGCGGGGCCGCGGCGGCGGGAAGCGCAACGGGTTGCCGCGGCGCCTGGCGGGTTGCCGCGATGACCAGGATTACGCCGATCGCCGTCACGGCCAGCGCCACCGCGGCGATCATCAGGGCGCGCGGCGGCCCGCCTACATCGGCATCGGAGTCGGCATGGGGGTCGCCTGTCACCGAGCCGGGCACCTCCCGTCTTGCGCATACACTGGCGCCGTCCGTTCGCGCGGGCAGGATCCAATTTACCGCAGGTCGGGTAATGTGCTGAGGCCTTCACAGGCCCTTATATGGGCCGGGACGCGCCGGAGGAGGTGGCGTGCGCGATGACGCATCGGGGGAGACCCCGACGCTGGAGCAGCTCGGGGAATTCGCCGTAATCGACCGGCTGGTGCGGGGCCGCCGGCAGCCGGCCGCGGTCGCGGTAGGACCGGGCGACGACGCGGCGGTGGTATCCGCCGGCGACGGGCGCGCCGTGGTGTCGACCGACGTACTCGTGCAGGATCGGCACTTCCGCCTGGACTGGTCGACGCCCCACGACGTTGGCCGCAAGGCGATCGCCCAAAACGCCGCAGACATCGAGGCGATGGGCGGGCGGGCAACGGCGTTCGTGGTGGGCTTCGGAGCGCCCGGTGATACCCCGACGGCGCAGGTGGACGCGTTGGTCGACGGAATGTGGGACGAGGCGGGACGAATCGGCGCCGGCATTGTCGGCGGCGATCTGGTCAGCTGCCCGCAATGGGTGCTTTCGGTGACAGTGCTGGGCGACCTTGACGGTCGCGCGCCGGTGTTGCGATCGGGGGCGAAAACGGGTTCGGTGCTCGCCGTGGTTGGCGAATTGGGCCGCTCGGCAGCAGGATATGCGCTGTGGCACAACGGGATTGAGGGTTTCGAAGAATTGCGGCGCCGACATGTGGTGCCTGAGCCGCCGTATGGCGAAGGAGGGGCGGCTGCAGCCGCCGGGGCCCAGGCGATGATCGACGTCTCCGACGGCCTGGTCGCCGACCTGCGGCACGTCGCCGTGGCGTCCGGGGTGGGCATCGACCTCAGCGCCCTGGCACTGGCCGCCGACCACGACGCGCTGGCGGCGGCTGCCGCCGCCGCAGACGCCGACGCGTGGTTGTGGGTGCTGGGCGGCGGCGAAGATCACGCGCTGGTGGCCTGCTTCGCCGGCGCGGTGCCGGCCGGGTGGCGCATCATCGGGCGAGTGCTTGACGGACCCGCCCGGGTACTTGTCGACGGCGAAGAGTGGCGGGGATACGCGGGCTGGGAGTCTTTCGCCCGGTGACGATGCGGGCCGCGTGCGGCCCGGGGTGGGGGTACCACCCGCGTGCGGGGGAGAGGCGGGCAATCGGGGCGGGGCAGCGTTAGGGTGGCGCGGTGACCGTGTACGCGATCGCTCAGCTGAGGTTCACCGACCGGGCGGCCTACGACCGGTACCAGTCGAAGTTCATGGAGGTCTTCCGTCGCCATCCGGGAACGCTGCTGGCCGCCGACGAGTCGCCCCAGGTGGTGGAGGGGCAGTGGGATCGCGAGAAGCTGGTGCTGATGTCTTTTCCCGACGAGGCGGCGTTCCGGGGCTTTGTGCAATCGCCTGAGTACCTGGAGATCTCGAAGGACCGCCGCGCGGGCGCCGATACGGTAGTACTGCTGGTGGACGGGCTGCAGTGACCGCGCGCCCGTTGAATGAAGTCGTCGAGCAGGGCTGGGCGGTCGCGCTGCAGCCGGTCGCGGACCAGGTTGCGCAGATGGGACAGTTTCTGCGGGCTGAGATCGCGGCCGGACGCAGGTACCTGCCCGCGGGGCCGAATGTGTTGCGCGCCTTCACTTTCCCGTTCGACAACGTCCGGGTCCTGATCGTCGGGCAAGATCCCTACCCGACGCCCGGGCATGCGGTGGGCCTGAGCTTCTCGGTGGCGCCCGATGTGCGTCCGCTGCCCCGCAGTCTGGAGAACATCTTCGGCGAGTACTCCACCGACCTGGGCTATCCGCAGCCCTCGTGCGGCGACCTGACGCCCTGGGCGCAGCGCGGGGTGCTGCTGTTGAACAGGGTGCTCACGGTGCGTCCGAGTAACCCGGCGTCGCATCGGGGCAAGGGCTGGGAAGCGGTCACGGAGTGCGCAATTCGCGCGCTCGCCGCACGGTCACAGCCGATGGTGGCGATCCTGTGGGGCCGCGACGCCTCCACCCTCAAGCCAATGCTGGCCGCCGGCAACTGTGTTTCGATCGAGTCGCCGCACCCCTCGCCGTTGTCGGCGTCTCGCGGGTTCTTCGGCTCGCGTCCGTTCAGCCGCTCCAACGAGTCGCTCGCCGGGATGGGCGCGGACCCGATCGATTGGCGATTGCCCTGACCGAGATGACGGCCCCGCGCGCACACCGGGGGAGCGGAACGAGAACAACATGCTCTCGCGCCTTAACAGGCGAATACGCGGTCCTGATCGTCGACCGCTGGCTGTTGGCGGCTAGCCGCGGGTGATCTTGCCGGCCTTGATGCAGGACGCGCAGACGTTGAGTCGCTTCTTGTTGCCGCCCGGACGCGCCACGACGTGCACGGTCTGGACGTTGGGGTCCCACCGGCGGCTGGTGCGGCGGTGGGAGTGCGACACCGACTTGCCGAAGCCGGGGCCTTTCCCGCAGATTTCGCACACAGCGGCCATTGTTCAAGCTCCTCAGATGTTCGGGGTCCGGCAATCGAAGCCGGGATAGCCCAGGCTGACCCGGGCCAGTCCAGGATACCGATTGTCGTGGGCAACACCAAAACGATCAACAGTTGCCGGCCAGCTACGACCGGTAGTGTCACCCCCGCTGGCTAGGCTCAATGGGCCGGTCCGACCCGCCGGCGTGGCGTTCCGCACGGGCAGCCGCCGCCCCTGCGTCGCGGGGCTACGCTGGCGCCCACCGGGGGGCTGACGGAGGAGGTGGGACACACTGGGCACGTCAGATCGTCTGCTGGACGCCTCCGCCTTGCGGGACTGGGCGCACACCGCCGTCAGCGACCTGATTACGCACATCGACGAGATCAACCGCCTCAACGTGTTCCCGATCGCCGATTCCGACACGGGCGCCAACATGCTGTTCACCATGCGCTCGGCACTGGCCGAGGCGAATGCGGAGACCAGCGCGGAGGGCGGCCCCGGGTGCGTCGCCCGGGTCGCGGCCGCCCTGTCTGCCGGTGCACTGAACGGCGCCCGCGGCAACTCCGGCGTGATCTTGTCCCAGATCCTGCGCGGTATCGCTGACGTCACCGCGACTGCGGCCGCCGACCGCGGTGGGGAACTGTTCGCTATCGGCGTCGACCTCCTCGGTGCCGCGTTGCGGCGCGGCATCGAGCTGGTCATCGCCTCAATGGGCGGCGAGGAGATCCCCGGGACGATCATCTCGGTATTGCGGGCCGCCGCCGCTGCCGTCGAGGAGTGTGCCAGCGGCGGGGAGGGGCTGGTCCAGGCGACCATCGCCGCCGGTGACGCCGCCGTTGTCGCGCTGGAGAAGACCACGGAGCAGCTTGACGTCCTCGCCGACGCCGGTGCGGTGGACGCCGGCGGACGGGGCCTGCTGGTCCTGCTGGACGCGCTGCGCTCGACGGTCACCGGGCCGGCGCCCGCTCGCACGGTGTACGAGCTGTCGCCGCGCACGCAGCCTGGTGACGGCGTCGCCAAACGCCCGGCACCCCAATTCGAGGTGATGTACCTGCTGGATGGTTGCGAAGCCGCCGCGGCGGACGCGCTGCGGGATCGGCTCGGGGAGTTGGGCGAATCGGTGGCCATTGCCGCCGCACCTTCGGCGGCTCAGGGCGGCTACTCGGTGCACGTGCACACCGACGACGCCGGCGCCGCCGTCGAAGCGGGACTGGTGGCCGGGCGGCTGAGCCGGATCGTGATCTCGGCGCTGAGCTCCGGCGCCACCGGGCTGCCGGTGGGCGGTTGGACGCGGGAACGGGCGGTGCTGGCCGTCGTCGACGGCGATGGTGCCGCCGAGTTGTTCGCCGGTGAGGGCGCCTGCGTGCTGCAGCCGGGCCCGGACGCCGTCGATCCGGCGACGGATATCAGCGCCCACCAACTGGTGCGGGCCGTGGTGGACACCGGCGCCGCGCAGGTGATGGTGTTGCCCAACGGCTATGTGGCCGCCGAGGAGCTGGTGGCCGGCTGCACCGCGGCCATCGGCTGGGGCATCGACGTGGTGCCGATACCGACGGGGTCGATGGTGCAGGGCCTTGCCGCGCTGGCCGTGCATGAGCCGGACCGGCAGGCCGTCGACGACGGCTTCACCATGGCCCGCGCCGCCGGCGCTGCCCGGCACGGGTCGGTGCGCATCGCGACCGAGAGCGCGTTGACCTGGGCCGGTCGCTGTCAGCCCGGTGACGGCCTGGGCATTGCGGGCGACGAGGTACTGATCGTGGCCGCGGATGTGGCCGGGGCGGCGATCGGCCTGCTCGATTTGCTGCTGGCCTCCGGCGGCGAGCTGGTGACGGTGCTGGTAGGCGCCGGCATCGAGGCGGATGACCCGGATATAGATGCCTCCGGCGACATCGGCGACATCCTGGAAAGACACGTGCATGACCATCATCCCGGAACAGAGTTGGAGACCTACCGCACCCGCCATCGGGGTGACGCCCTGCTGATCGGAGTCGAGTAGCGGTGGTCGCACTCACTGATCGGCTGGACTACATCCTGGGCGCCAAGGCCGCCGACGACCTCGACGACGTCTTCGGTATCCGCACCGTCGACGACCTGCTGCGCCACTACCCGCGCAGCTACACCGAGGGCGCCGCGGTGCGCAGCGCCGAAGAGGGCGGCGCCGAGCAGCCTGAGGCCGGTGAGCACATCACCATCGTCGACACCATTACTTCTGCGGTGACGCTGCCGACGCGGAAGGACCCGAAGAAGAAGATCTTCCGCATCACCGTCGGCTCTGGGCGCAGCGCGGTGACCGCCACGTTCTTCAACGCGAGCTACATCAGCAGGGACCTCACCAAGAACACACGGGTGATGCTGTCCGGGGAGGTCGGGTTCTATAAGGGCGCCATGCAGCTGACGCACCCGGCGTTTCTCATCCTCGACTCGCCGGACGGCAAGAACCGCGGTACGAGGAGCCTGAAAAGCATCGCCAACGCCTCGCAAGCCACCAGTGGCGAAGTGTTGATGACAGCGTTCGACCGTCGCTTCTTCCCGATCTATCCGGCCAGCACGAAAGTGCAGAGCTGGGACATCTACTCCTGCGTGCGCCAAGTGCTCGATGTCCTAGATCCGGTGGACGATCCGTTGCCCGCGGACTTGCGCGCCGAACATCACCTGATCTCCGAAGACGAAGCCCTGCGCGCCATTCATCTCGCCGAGGACGAGCGTGAACGCCGCCGTGCACGGGAGCGGTTGACCTTCGACGAAGCCGTCGGCCTGCAGTGGGCGCTGGCGACTCGCCGGCACGGCGAGCTGTCCGAGTCGGGGCCCCCGGCACCGCCGCGGCCGGACGGTCTTGCGGCAGAACTGTTGCGGCGCTTGCCGTTCGAGCTGACCGCGGGACAGCGCGAGGTGCTTGACGTGCTGAGCGACGGACTCGCGACGACTCGCCCGCTGAACCGGCTGCTGCAGGGTGAGGTCGGCTCGGGCAAGACGATCGTCGCGGTGCTGGCGATGCTGCAGATGGTCGACACGGGCTACCAGTGCGCGCTGCTGGCGCCGACGGAAGTGCTCGCCGCACAACATCTGCGATCGATCTCTGATGTTCTGGGCCCGTTGGCCATGGGAGGCCAGCTGGGCGGGGCTGACAATGCCGCCCGCGTGGCGCTGCTCAGCGGTTCGATGACGACGGGGCAAAAGAAATACCTGCGGACCGAGATCGCCGCCGGTCAGGTGGACATTGTCATCGGCACCCACGCGCTACTGCAAGACGCGGTGGAATTCCACAAACTGGGTATGGTGGTCGTCGACGAGCAACACCGGTTCGGTGTGGAGCAGCGAGACCGATTGCGCGCCAAGGCCCCTGCCGGCATTACCCCGCACCTGCTGGTGATGACGGCGACGCCGATACCGCGTACCGTCGCGCTCACGGTCTACGGCGACCTGGAAACCTCGACGCTGCGCGAACTTCCACGCGGACGCCAGCCGATCACCACCAATGTCATCTTCGTGAAGGACAAGCCCGCCTGGCTCGCCCGTGCCTGGCAGCGCATTGTCGAAGAGGTCGCCGCCGGACGGCAGGCCTACGTGGTGGCGCCCCGCATCGACGAGAGCGACGAACCCGAGAAAGATGGCGGCAGACCTTCAGAGACCGCCGAGGGTCTTTACGCCCGACTGCGTTCCGGTGAGTTGGCGGACCTTCGGGTGGGGCTCATGCACGGACGGTTGTCTGCCGACGAGAAGGACGCCGCAATGGCGGGTTTTCGCGCAGGCGAGATCGATGTCCTGGTGTGCACCACCGTCATTGAGGTCGGCGTCGACGTTCCCAACGCCACAGTCATGGTGGTGATGGACGCCGACCGGTTCGGGATCAGCCAGCTGCATCAGCTGCGCGGCCGTATCGGCCGCGGCGAGCATCCGAGCCTGTGTCTGCTGGCCAGCTGGGTCACGTCGGGATCGTCGGGCGGCCGGCGACTGTGTGCGGTCGCCGAGACCATGGACGGGTTCGCGCTTGCCGATCTTGACCTCAAGGAGCGCCGGGAAGGAGATGTGTTGGGCCGCAACCAGTCCGGCAGGGCGATCACCCTGCGGCTGCTGTCGCTGGCCGACCACCTGGTGTTCATCGAGGCCGCCCGGGACTTCTGCACGCGCGCCTACCAGGACGCGAGCCCGCACCCCGGGTTGGGTGCGCTGGCAGCACGATTCACCGACACCGACCGCATCGATTACTTAGATAAATCGTGAACCGGAAAATGCTGGTGTGGTTGTCGGCGGCCGCGGTGCTCGCGGTGGTGGTCGCCTATCAGACGCTGGGATTTTCGGCGGCCAGGCACGTTGGCGAGGTCGCAGCGCTCGCCGACGTCCCGACGGTGCAACCCGGTACGGACGTGCTCGCGGGAATTGTCGTGCTGCCGCTGCGGGCCCACCGTTACGACTACCGCAGGCCGGCGTTCGGCGACGCCTGGGACGACATCAACGACGCCCCACTCGGACACAACGGGTGTGACACCCGCGACGACATTCTCAACCGCGACCTCGTCGACAAGACTTATGTGTGGATCAAGCGGTGTCCCAACGCGGTCGCCACCGGCACCCTGCACGACCCGTACACCAACGCCACCATCGCTTTCCAGCGCGGCGCCAAGGTCGGCGAATCGGTGCAGATCGACCACATCGTCCCTCTTGCCTACGCCTGGGACATGGGCGCCTACGGCTGGCCGGATCCCGAGCGGCTGCGGTTTGCCAATGATCCAGCCAACTTGCTGGCCGTCGACGGCCAGGCCAATCAGGACAAGGGCGATTTGCCGCCGGGACAGTGGATGCCGCCGAACAAGGCGTTCGCGTGTCAGTACGGCATGCAGTTCATCACGGTGCTGCGCGGTTACCAGTTGCCGGTAGACCAGGCCTCGTCGGACGTGCTGCGTGCGGCCGCAGCCACCTGCCCGACGGGATAGATCAGCTGGCGATCAGGAGCCTGCGTAGGTCTCCGGATCCTCGCGCACCCGAGTGCCATCGTTGAGCGCGTTGATCGCATCCATGTGCTCGGCGGCCAATTCGAAATCGAAGACATCGAGGTTGCTGGCGATGCGCTCGGGTTTGGACGAGCGGAAGACGACCGCATTACCCAGTTGCACGTTCCACCGCAGCAGTACCTGCGCGGGCGATTTGCCGTATTCGCCCGCGACGGAGGTCACCGTCGGGTTGTCCATGAGCCTGCCCAGAACCAACGGGGTGTAGGACTGCGTCACGACGTTGTGCTGCGCATTTGCTTTGCGCATCTCGTCTTGGTTGAGCAGCGGGTGCAGCTCGATCTGGTTGACGGCCGGTGTGACGAACGCGAGGTCGATGACCATCGAAAGGTGCTCTTCGGTGAAGTTGGACACGCCGATCGAGCGGGCATGCCCTTCACCGCGGGATTGGATCATGCCACCAAAGGCGTCCACATACTTGCCCAACGACGGGGCCGGCCAGTGAACCAGGTACAGGTCGACGTAATCCAGGCCGAGTCGTTCCAGGCTGGCTGTGCAGGCCTCCGGGGCGGTGCGGAAACCCTGGTCGGCGGTAGCCAACTTTGTCGTGACGAACAGCTCCGCGCGGGGAATCCCGGAGGCCGCGATCGCGCGACCGACGGCGGCTTCATTGCCGTAAGCCGCGGCGGTGTCGATCAGCCTGCAGCCGATTTCCAGCGCCGCCGATACCGCGCGCTCGGTCTCGTCGTCCGACAACTCCGCGACACCGAGGCCAAGCACCGGCATTGTGTTCTCGTCATTGAGAGCTATTGAGGGAACCATGGCACCCGACTCGCCAGTCAACGTCATTCACCTGCCTGTGAAGGTTCGTGGGTTGGGACCAAGCCGGGATCCGTCGTCGAGCGAGGAGATCGATGCCATATCACTGGCGCTGGGTTCGAAATCGAACACGTCGAGGTTGCTCGCAATCCGTGTGGGGTTCACCGACTTGGAATGACGATATTACCGAGCCGAACACGCCACCTAATCGTCACCCGGGCGTGCCGTCCCGCCCCCATCCGCGCCCTGCTCGGTATTCCACAATCTGGTCACCACGTAGAGTTGCGGTAGAACGCCGCGGCGTCGACATGCCGGTGTCCCGACGGCGGGGATCGAATTGCCGTCGTTGAGCGTGACGAAGTTGTGTTCGAGGGAGCAGCCCATGACCAAAAGTCTGTCAGGCGCGCCGGATCTCCTTCCCGGAGCGAGGGGCGCACCCACCCGGTGGACAAGTCGCTTACAGGGCTTGGTCACCACCATCGGCGTCAAGGTCATTCCGTGGGTACCGTCCGCCGCCAAGCGGGTGCTGTCGGGCGGTCGTTCGGTCATCATCGACGGCAATACGCTCGATCCCACGCTGCAGCTGATGCTGTCGGGTCTGCATGCCGTCGGCATTGACGGCCTGGTCGTCGACGACGATCCGGCCGCGTCGCGCGCCCAGCTGCGCGGCATGATTCTGAACCTTCCCGGGCCGCAGATTCACGTCACGGTGAACGACATCTCGCTGCCCGGACCGGCCGGTGAGATCCCGGCGCGGCACTACCGCCCGGCCGGTGGCGTCGCCGCGCCGCTGCTGGTCTTCTACCACGGCGGTGGCTGGACGATCGGCGACCTGGACATCTATGACGTGCTATGCCGATTGACATGCCGCGACGCGGGCATCCACGTGTTGTCGATCGACTACCGGCTGGCCCCCGAGCATCCGGCCCCCGCCGCGCTCGAGGACGCCTATGCGGCCTTCGAGTGGGCCTACGAACACGCCGCCGAACTGGGCGCGATCGGTGGGCAGGTCGCGGTCGGCGGGGACAGTGCGGGCGGCAACCTGGCGGCCATCGTGTGCCAGTTGGCGCGCGACGCGGGTGGCCCAGCCCCTGTGCTGCAATGGCTGATCTACCCACGGACCGATTTCAGCGCGCAGACTCGGTCCCTGAGCCTGTTCGCCCGTGGCTTTTTGTTGACCAAGCGCGACATGGACTGGTTCGAGTCTCAATACCTGAGGGCGTCCGGTCTCGACAAGGCAGATCCACGGGTGTCGCCGCTGCTGGCCGAGTCGCTCGCCGGGCTGGCCCCGGCCCTCATCGCGGTCGCGGGTTTCGACCCGTTGCGCGACGAGGGCGAGAGCTACGCGGAGGCGCTGCGGGCCGCCGGGACCCCGGTGGACCTGCGTTCCATGGGTTCGCTGACGCATGGCTTCGCCAACCTGTTTCCGCTCGGGGGCGGCAGCGCCGCCGCGACGAATGAGCTGATTTCGGCTTTGCGGGCTCACCTGAGCCGGGCCTGAGCCCGCGCTCAATTGCCGCCGGTACTCTAGAGTCGCCGTCGCCCGATTGCGGTCGGGACAAGCCGATACACGTGAGGATCAGCGAACCCGTGGCCGACAAATCCAAACGCCCCCCGCAATTCGACCTGAAGTCCGCCGGCCGCAGTTCCAGCCGACTCGTCCCGATCGCGGCCACCGCGGTGGTCGTGGTCTTCGCGGTCGCCGTCGTCTTCTACATCGTGACGAATCACAAGAAACCAGCCGCTGTCACCTCGGGCCCCGGCGACGCGGTGCGGGTGACGTCGAGCAAGCTGGTCACCCAGCCCGGTACCAGCAACCCCAAGGCCGTGGTGTCCTTCTACGAGGACTTTCTGTGTCCGGCGTGCGGTAACTTCGAGCGGACTTTCGGGCCGACGGTGTCCAAGCTCATCGACATCGGCGCCATCGCGGCCGATTACTCCATGGTGGCGATCCTGGACAGCCAGCGAAACCAGAACTATTCGTCGCGGGCGGGTGCGGCGGCGTTGTGTGTCGCCGATGAATCCATCGATGCGTACCGCCGTTTCCATACCGCGTTGTACAGCCAGGGCATCCAGCCCGATGAGCGCGGCAGCAGCTTCCCCGACAACGCGAAGTTGATCGAACTCGCCCGCGAAGCCGGCGTCGTGGGCAAGGTCCCGGACTGCATCAACAGCGGTAAGTACCTCGCCAAGGTCACCGGGGCGGCAGCGGCCGACAAGATCAGCGCAACCCCGACGATCAAGATCAACGGCAACGAGTACGAGCCGACGACACCGGACGCCCTGGTCACCGCCATCAAACAGATCGTGGGCGACGTTCCGGGCATTGACACGGCTGCCACTCCTGCGAGCTCGTGACCAACCCGGTGTCAGCTGAACCTGTCGAGCATGCCGGCGACCTCTCACCGGCCCCGGCGCGGGAAGCGCGGGTACCGGCGCCCAGCGCATGGTGGGTGCTGATCGCGGGCGTGGTCGGGTTGGTCGCCTCGATGGCGCTGACGATCGAGAAGTTCAAGATTCTGCTCGATCCCCATTACGTGCCGCCGTGCAACGTCAACCCAATCGTGTCGTGCGGCTCGGTGATGACGACGCCGCAGGCCTCGCTGCTGGGCTTTCCCAACCCGCTGCTGGGCATCATCGGCTTCACCGTGGTGATGGTCACCGGCGTGTTGGCGGTGGCAAAAGTTCCTCTGCCCCAATGGTATTGGATCGGACTGACGGTCGGGACCCTGATCGGCGCGACGCTCGTGC
>Ga0210396_10000588_pt1 | contig 45851 bp, 39 predicted proteins | sample IncBWH17OmetaG_FD_155466 | JGI IMG/M metagenome (GOLD analysis project Ga0210396, IMG submission 155466) | Forest soil microbial communities from Barre Woods Harvard Forest LTER site, Petersham, Massachusetts, United States - Inc-BW-H-17-O ... | reverse complement strand
GTTTGGGTGCCTGCGAACGTGTTGTTGGTCGTCGTACCGAACGCGAGTGAGAGCGTCGAGCCGGAGAACTGGAGCGGATACGTGACGCTCGTGTTCTGAATTTTTCCGTTGGCGTCGGTCGAGAGGATCGTCGCTGTGTTGCCGGAGAACCACGTGGTGCCTAATGTCGTGAGCGAAGAAGATGATTGGCCGAGATTCACGAGGGCGGAGAACGTCGTGGAGGCGCTGAAGATGTTGTGACCGGAGAATGTGTTGTTGTCGGAGAGTAACGTGGAGGATGCCGACGTACTACCGACGCATACGCCGCCCACGGCGAAACATCCCGCGGTGATGTTGAAGCCGTTCGCGGCAGTCGTTGTTGCGGAACCTGCGATGTTGAAGTTGTTCACACTTACGTTGCCGGAGAAGGTCGAAGTGGAGTTGGTGCCCGCGACGTTCAGGAATCCGTAGATCGTGGAAGTTGCAGTCGTTCCGCTCACGAAGTTCGCGGTGTTGTTGATGGAGAGGATCGAGCCGGGTGAGGTGGTGCCGAGACCGAGCGAACCAGCAGCGGTCAAAACCGATCCGAGCGCGCCGGAGGTGTTGTATATATCCAAAATATTCGCGGTTTGTCCGGATGCAGGCACAAGTGCGAGGGTCGTAGTCGCTGTCGCACCGGAGACGACCGAGAATTTCGCATACGGTGTCGACGTCGCGCCGACCGCAACAAGATAGGTCGATGTCGATTCCGTGATGCTGCCGTTGACCGCGCCGCCGATCGCAGTCCAGCCGCCGCCTGAAGACGCGCCCCCCGTCGCGATCGCGCCGCAGGCGATGTTGCCCGAACCGTCGGTTTGCAGTGCCTGCGACCCCGTACAAGAAACGATGCTGTTGATCGCGAATGTGGTCGCTTGTCCCGTACCGAGATACGAGTTGCCTGAGACCGATAAGACGCTTGAGGAAGCGTTCTGCAGATTCAAGATCTTCGTGAATGTAGTGGAAGCGGTGAACGTGTTGTTATCGCCGAGCAGTGTGGATGACGCAGCAGTGATCGTGATAGAGCCGCCTGCACTCAATGTGACGCCGTTCACTGAGCCGAGCGTGCCTGTGAGGTAGTTCGTGCCGATGCTTGTGGTCGCTACGACCTGACCGGAACTGTTGGTGGAAAGAACCGCATTGGTGAGACCGTTGAACCATGTCGTTCCCAATGTCGTGAGCGAAGAAGATGATTGGCCGAGATTCACGAGGGCGGAGAACGTCGTGGAGGCGCTGAAGATGTTGTGCCCGGAGAATGTGTTGTTGTCGGAGAGTAACGTGGATGATGCGGATGTGACCGTCGCGCTGCCGCCGAGCGAGATCGGAGTCCCGTTGATCGTGATCGAGGAATTCTGGAGTTGGCCGTTGCCTATCGTGGAAGTTGCTACGACGGTGCCGTTCCCGTTCACGGCAAGCAACGTGTTCGCAAGATTGGTGATAGCGAACGTAGTGGAGGTGGCGTTGGTGAAAGTGGTGTTGCCGGTGAAAGAGTTGATACCACTGAATGTGTTGTTATTTGCAAGCAGCGTTGATGATGCCGCTGTCACCGTGATCGAACCGCCGGCACTCAACGTAACGCCGTTCACCGATCCGAGCGCTCCCGTCAGATAGTTAGTCCCGATACTTGTGGTTGCAACGACCTGACCGTTGGCGTTGGTGGAAAGAACCGCGTTGGTGAGACCGTTGAACCACGTTGTGTTCAGCGTTGTCAGCGTGCTCGATGCGTTCGCGAAACTTTGCAAACCTGTCCACGTGTTGTTGTTCGAGAGCAGTGTTGACGACGCAGCGGTGATCGTTGCGGAACCTCCAAGCGAGATCAAGGTGCCGTTCACGGTGATCGAAGAGTTCTGCAGTTGTCCGTTCCCGATCGTGGAAGTTGCGACGACCGTACCGTTCGCATTTACCGCAAGAAGCGTGTTCGCAAGACTGGTGATAGCGAACGTAGTGGAGGTGGCGTTCGCGAGCGTAGTGGTTGCAAAACTGTTGATGCCGCTGAAGGTATTGTTATTTGCGAGTAGGGTTGAAGATGCAGCGGCGATAGTGATCGAACCGCCTGCGTTCAGCGTGACGCCGTTCACGGAGCCAAGTGCACCGGTGAGGTAGTTGGTGCCGATCGAAGTAGTGGCTACGACTTGCCCGCTCGCGTTCGTCGAGAGAACGGCGTTGGAGAGATTCGTGAGCCAGATCGTTCCGAGCGTTGCGAGCGATGTGGAAGACTGTCCGACGTTGATGAGATTCGAGAATGTGGTGGAGGCCGAGAACACGTTGTTACCGCTGAAGGTGTTGTTATCGCCGAGCAACGTCGAAGACGCCGAGCTTCCGCCCGAGCCGGTGATGCCGAGAGACGAGGTTGCGAGCAAGTTGTATCCGCCGTTCCCGTTCCCGACAAGCAGCTGACCGTAATTCGGCGCAGTCGATGTGCCCGTACCGCCCGAAGAGATCGGCAAAGGCTGTCCAAGTCCGATCTGCCCGGATACGTATAAGTTCGTGGTGGTCGCGTTGGTGGTCGTTGCGTTCGTGGACGAGGAGTTAAGGACCGCGAACGTGCCGGTCGTTTTGTTAAAGGTGAAGTTCGACGAGCCGTTGAATACGCCGCCGTCGTTGAACTGGACCTGCGTGTTCGAGCCGCCGGGATTTCCAGCGCCTCCGCTTCCGATGCATACACCATTCATCGCAAAGCAACCGCCCGCGAGATCGATGCCGCCCGCGAAAGTCGACGTTGCGCTTCCGGTCACTACGAGTTCATCGAGTGTCGTTGTGCCGGTGAACGTTGAATCGGAAATGGTCGTGTTCGCGATCGAACCGCCGCTGATCGAGGGGTTGGTGATCGTCGTATTCGTGAGTTGGTCGATCGCGTTCGTTTGTGCGGTGACACCGTAGTTCTGCGCGATCACGGTCGTGTTCGCTGCGGTAAGCGTATTGATCTTCTGCGTGAGCGCGTTACTGAGGATCTGAAGTTGTTGCGTGAGTTCCTGCTGTGTAATGCCTCCGGCAGCTATCACATTTTGACTTTCAACGATCCGTTCGATGACCGGCGTGCGGACGATGGTCTGCGTCACCGTTTTCGTATTCGAAGATGCGACAGCGGTCTTGTAGTAGGCAGGCGCGACATTGATGGCGACGGTTGCCTGCGGTGCGGAACCCGAAGCCAGATGCACGCCATAGAGCGGCGCAAGGAACGCGTCGGCACCGCGCTCAAGCGCGTCCGTGATCTGCGAAACGGTCGCGCCGAGAAATCCTCCCGCAGCCGCAAGCTCTCCTGAAGGCGTGATGTGTGTTCCAGGAACGAATTCCGGCGAGTTTGAGATCAGTGAACCTTCCGCGCTATACAACCCGACGACAAGCGATATAGCTAATACCGCAGCGGCTATTTTATGCAGCAACTCGAATCCGGGTGAGACGACATAGAGCGGGACCTGAGACGATCCGGTCGCGGCAAGCTGTGTTGCCTTCGACGCTGCTTGCGCACCACCGCGCATCGCAGCTTCCGTAAGTTTTCGATGCAGATCGAACGGCGCAAGCGCCGATGGTACCGCCGCCGGAAGGGCCTTTGAATGGTTCGAAAGCGATACCCTCTTTTGGGAGGCAGCTACCTTGCGAACTTTCTCGTATTCCTGCTGTCGCTCTCGAGTAAGATCATTGCGTCGCTTTGAATTCGCGAACTCCTGTTCGATCACGAACGCTCGGAGCGTATCCTCACGTACGAACCACTGACGACCCACTTGGCGCCCGATAATTTTTCCCTCTCGCGCAAGACGCGCGATATAGTCGCGCGTCAAATTTGAAATTTCCGCAGCATCGCCTGCCGGTATGTACCGTGCTCCTTCGAAAAAAAGTTCATTACTCATGGTCGCCAGAATCACTAGCAATCGCTAGAAATTTCGGATACACGGACAGCCTCATTCACACTTCATATTGTAGCTTGGAATGTGGAAAAAGATGTTGATATCGAGTGCGAAACCGTGTGGATAATCAGGTGTCCGAGTTGGGGATATCGATCCGGTCGCGACTGAATAGTCAAAACGAAAAATCCCCTGCACGTAGGGTCCGGAAAGCGATATTTTGTGCTTTTGCCAACCTCACCGTCTACCGATCGATATATTTTGCACTAAATCGCGTTAAGAATTGATCTGGAAGGCTCTAAGAACCGACTGTCTTACGCACAACAAATATTCTCTCGGTCATCCGAGAGACGTATTTACTTGCTATATCGGTACTAATTTTGTTCGGAGCTCTCGTATATCAATTCATGTGTCAGATATGGCTCAAGAATGTCTCCTATTCTTTCCACGGAAGCAGCGACAGCCGCCGGAAGACCTGCTGTATTTGTCATTTTTGGCATATTTATCGCGTACGCTGAATTTTGCTTCAATACAGAGGCATACCCGATCGACAGAACGATAATGATGGTTGCCGCAGCTCCTAAAAGGAGCGGAAATGTAGATCTAGTGCCATGTTCGATCGGAAGAGCGATGCTTGCAGCCCTGTTTGCAGCTGTCGGTGTCGGCAAGACCTTGTATTCGCGAACCTTTCTGATCGGTATAACGTACGGTCCTACGTTGTTTATAGGGATTTCCGAGACCTTTGCTTCTATCTGGGTCTTTTGTCTTGAATCTGGCACTGGCAAAAGATCTTTTTCCTCGCTGAAATAGGTCAAAAGTGGTCCTGCTGAGGCATATCCAGCATATTCGACTGTATTTGAAGCGTTAGTGCGTGGCCTTGAGAGTCCCACGGACTCGGATTGAACGGCCCCTAGCAGGCGATCTTTTTCGGATTTATGTCTGGATAGGCTCTGTTTTTCTACATACCACCTGTTCCCGACCTGTTGCGACAGAATAGTTCCGGATCTGGCAAGCTGTCCAACATAATCTTGCGCGTAGCCGGTGATCTCAGCTGCACGAGCCGCAGATATGTACTGTTTTCCATCAAAAAACACCAATGTGTCTGGCTCTGGTGTGATATTGGCCCTTGAAGGCGGCTCCGGCTTGAATTCTTCTGCCTTCTTTTGATACGCCAGCAGCGATTCCATCGATACATACCAGAGTCCCCCGATACGTCTCGCATCGATCAGGCTCTTTCGGGACAACTGCCCTATATAATCCTGCGCATATCCGCTTAATTGCGATGCTCGCTTTGACGAGATATAAGACTTGCCGTCGATCTGCATCTCCTCGGACATCCACGGAGTATACAACGATGTTACGAATCTCGGAAAACGATATCGGGATATCGTGTTGATATCTAAACCCGAGATAACTCTTCTTCCAGAATGGTTCTAAGGGCCGCCGGATCGGCTGCTCCCCTCAACTCACGCATACACTGCCCCAATAGGTACTCAAGTGAGCTGGTTTTACCCGATCGAAAATCACTCACTACTGAGGGGTTTTTAGAAATAACCTCCCGTACCACCTCTTTGAGCTTATCTGAAGCCGTTTCCTGAAGCAATCCGTGCCTTTCAACATAGACTTCGGGATCACTTTGTTCCCCCTCTACATAAGCCGCGAGTATGTCTTTGGCGGATCTTGAAGAGATCTTTTTATCACGGAGCAATGCCATTATTTTATTGAAACTCAGTGACGATATCGGAATCTCGGTACTCTTTTTTGTTTCTTGAGCATCGGTATCTCGGATAGCCGACATGTTCTTGGGAGGAGCCGTCAAAAGACTCACAAGATCGTTTGCTATATAGTTTGCCGCCAACTGTACCCCTGCATCACCCGCACCAAAATCGCTCACAGCACCCTCAAAAAGCGCTCCAAGGGCAGGGTCGCGGACAAAGGCCTCTGAGTCTTCGAGTTTGACCCCAAGAGCCTGATATCGGGCTCGGCGTTCAGACGGCAGCTCCGGCATCTCTGCTTTAAGTGTCGATGGATCGCACGCAGGCACCTCGGAGAGCTTCAGGGACGGAAGATCGGGGTCCGGAAAGTACCGGTAGTCTGCGCTTCCTTCTTTTACGCGTTGCGGAAAGGTCGCCTGCTTTCGGTCGTCCCATCCAAGTGTTTGCTGGATTACTTTTTCACCGCGTTCTAGAACTTTTTCCTGTCGAGCGATCTCGTAACGGACCGCACGCTCCATCGCGTTAAAGGAGTTCAGATTTTTTATTTCCACCTTGGTACCAAGCTCTCCGTTCTTTCCGATCGAAACGTTTGCTTCGACCCGCATTTCGCCTTTCTCCATGTTCGCTTCCGAAACTCCGAGCGTTCGGAGCAACAACTGCAACTCACGCGCGAACTTTCCCGCCTGCTCCGCGGAATTGATCACCGGCTCGGTGACGAGTTCCATGAGCGGCACACCCGCTCGGTTGTAGTCGATCGAGGTCGCGCCGGTATCTTCGTCGTGGATCGAGCTTGCGGTGTCCTCCTCGAGATGCACGCGCGTGATAGCGACCCCGGCGAGCTCTCCCCCGCTTACCAACGGATACTCGTACTGCGAAAGCTGGTACCCCTTCGGGAGGTCGGGGTAGAAATAATTCTTGCGGTCGAACTCGGTGTAATCGGCTAGTTTCGCATTGAGTGCAATGCCGACTTTCAATACGTGCCGTACCGCTTCCCCGTTAATTACGGGGAGCGTGCCCGGATGGGCCATGCATACGGGACAGATATTCACGTTGGGACGCGTCTCGTCCGAGTGGTTGGGTGAGTCGCAGAACATCTTAGTTTTGGTATTAAGTTCGGCGTGAATCTCAAGGCCGATCGTGGGAACGTATTCGCTCATAGGCCCACTCTACCAAGAAGCATCTGTAAAGCGCAACGAGCCGGAGAGTTCCGACATACGGCGCATGTCGCATATTGTGTGAAGATCCCTCCGGACATGTCCGGTACTCCCCTCGTGGAGCTTCACGGAAGTTCGGGTCACACTTGTTCCGTACAGCCGAGATGTCGGGCGTCGTCGGCATCTCGGAAGCCGATTCTCGGATTTCTCGGCCCAACGCACGGTGTTTAGAAGTTGGCACTACGGGCAAGCCGTAGCAGCCGGAATCACCGACCCCAAGGCTTTTTCAACAAAAAACGGCTGTGGATAAGTGGACGTTTTCCTTTGCGGCGATCAGCCCAACCGCGTTTCCATCGTCCCTTCGATGAGTCTCCATTGTCCGCTTTTGAGCATGGGTTCGGCTTTTTTGAACTTCATTTCTTTGGTCTCGGTGCCGTTCGTTATCGTGACTCTATCGTTGCGACCGTGCACTTTTACGCCGATAGGACCTTGCGCCGTGATCGCGGCTGCCGCTTTCGCCACAGCCTCTCCCGCCCGCACATTCTGGTTTTGCTGTACCGTGGGAGCTGCTATTCCGAGCGAAGGTAAAAGCGAGATGATCTGTATGGCATATGTCTCTTCCATGCGCTGGAATAGAGCAAGTCCCTCCTTTTTGTATTCAACGAGCGGGTCGCGCTGGCCGTATGCGCGCAGGTTGACCGAGCTGCGTAGATATTCCATCGCCTCGAGATGATCGACCCAGAGGAAGTCGACGGTCTGGAGGAGGAATCGGCGCGCTGTAGGATAGAACGAGTCTCCGAGCTGTTCTTTCTTTTTTCCGACCATGACGATGAATTGTTCGGTCGATACATCTTGCGTCTCATCCGCGCTCCCCGCTTTAGGCACTGCGAATTGCGGCGCAAGCTCCCCAAGCCGAGCGAGTTCTTCGTCGACCGCGCTGTTCCCCCCCGTGAGGAGAGTGCGACGCCGGGCGTACACGCTCTGGCGCTGGATGTTCAGAACATCGTCGTACGAAAGCACGTGTTTACGCGCGTCGAAGTTGATCTCTTCGATACGCTGCTGGGCCTTCTCGAGCGAGCGCGTGATCATACTGTTGTAGATCGGCTCATCCTCGGGAATACCGAAGGTCCCCATAACGCGTTTGATGGCGTCCGAAGCGAAAATACGCATGAGCGAATCCTCGAGCGAAACGAAGAACTGCGTCGCGCCCGGATCGCCCTGACGGCCCGATCGGCCCCGTAACTGGTTGTCGATGCGTCGTGCGTCGTGGCGTTCGGTACCGAGCACGAAGAGTCCGCCGAGATCCTTTACGTCGTCATATTCCTTTTCCGAGCCGGGATTACCGCCGAGTTTGATGTCGACGCCGCGGCCGGCCATGTTGGTCGCGATCGTCACTCCCCCTTTGCGTCCCGCCTGCGCGATGATCTCGCCCTCGCGCTCGTGATTCTTCGCGTTCAATACTTCGTGCGGAATACCCTCCTGGTTGAAATGTGCGGCCAAGAGTTCGTTCTTTTCCACGGAAACGGTGCCGATCAAGACAGGCTGTCCTTTTGCATGGAGTTCTTTGACGACTTTGGCGATAGCCTTCATCTTGCCGGTCTCGGTCTGGAAGATCATATCGTCTATGTCTGTGCGATCCGACTGTTTATTGGTCGGAACGACAACGGTGTTGAGACCGTAGACCTTGTAAAATTCCTCGGACGAGGTTACGGCGGTACCCGTCATGCCCGCGAGCTTCTCATACAAACGAAAATAGTTCTGGAAAGTGATCGAGGCGAATGTGCGGGATTCCTGCTGCACCGCAACACCTTCCTTGGCCTCGATCGCCTGATGCAGCCCCTCGCTCCAGCGACGTCCCGGCTGCAAGCGCCCGGTGAATTCGTCGACGATGACGACGGTACCGTCGCGTACCACATACTCTTTGTCGCGATGAAAGAGCGCTTGCGCTCGCACCGCCGTTTCGAGATGGTGCACGAATTTGATGCCGGCGTCCGTATAGATGTTGCCGATACCGAGGGCTTTCTCGGCCTTTTCGATGCCTTTGTCGGTGAGTTGGATCTGTTTACGCTTTTCGTCCACTTCGTAGTCCTCATCCTCCCCCGGCGTCAGCTCACGGGCGATCCCCGCGAATTTGGCGTACAGATTTTCAGCGTCGGCGACGGGCGCGGAGATAATGAGCGGCGTTCGCGCCTCGTCGATGAGGATCGAGTCGATCTCGTCGACGATCGCGAAGTGGTAGCCGCCGTCTCGCGGAACGCGCTGACGCAATTTTTCGGGCTCATATTCGAGGTTGTCGCGCAAATAGTCGAATCCGAATTCGTTGTTGGTTCCATAGGTAATGTCGGCTGCATACGCTTCGTGCCGCGTGCACGGGCGCAAAAAATCGTTCTCGACCTTGAAACTCCCCGTTTCGTCCTCTTCTTTCACTTCCTGCGGCGTGACATGCGACGGATCATAGAGGAATGAGGCTTCGTGGTTGATGATGCCGACGGAAAGACCGAGCGCGTGGTAGATCTGCCCCATCCATACCGCGTCGCGGCGCGAGAGATAATCGTTGACCGTGACGATGTGCACCCCCTTGCCGGTGAGCGCGTTCAGGTATGCGGGCGCGGTGGCGACGAGCGTCTTACCCTCACCCGTGCGCATCTCCGCGATGTCACCCTGATGGAGCACCATGCCTCCTATTAATTGAACGTCGAAGTGCCGCTGGCCCAGCGTGCGGCGGGAGGCTTCCCGTACGGCTGCGAACGCCTCCGGCGCGAGGTCGTCCAGCGTTTCCCCTTCGGCGAGACGCTTCTTGAATTCGGCGGTTTTCGCCTTCAACTGCTCGTCGGAAAGCGCCTTGAACTGCTCCTCCAGTTCATTCACCCGCGTGGCGATCGGTTCCGCGCGCCTGAGCGCCGCGCGGTTCTCATCGCCGGTCAGTACGTTCCAGAAGGCCATAGTTCGCACATCCTACCTCAAATCGACTTTTTTTGCGATAAGTTTCCCAAAAAAACAAACCCCGCTTTTTGAGCGGGGTTTGTTCGGAAGCACTAGCGGTGCTTCTTTGCCTTCTTGGCCTTCTTTTTCTTTGCCATAGTGATACGTATCTTTTGTTTTGTGCTAAGGTCGACCCGCACGCGCCGAACTTATTGCGGCGAAGATGCGTTTTCTCTTTCAGTATTGCACGAATGCACAAAAAAAATGTTTTTTCATGTCGATGTGTGGATAACTCAAACTATTCGATCGTACGTTGTTCTTTGAAAAAAATCCGTCTCGAGCGCGAAAAAAAATAATTTCGCATCCGTTCCGTGCTTCTCGGCGTGCCGATGTACGAAATACAACGCAAAAAGACGCAATGTGGAGGACGGGTGCGAGCTCCAAAGTGAAAGTCTTTTATGAGTGCCGCCGCCCTCCACGCTGCGTCCTTTCGGACAAGACTCCCAAAAGGGTACCACGGGGCGGGTCGCATGCAACCAAAGAGATCGGGCTGCCCAAAGAGGGGCAGCCCGTGCTTGTTTCAAGGATCAAGCGTGCATAAGCGCGCAGACAGCCGTTGCTTCCGCACCGAGCGCGACCTCTTCGGTCGGCGGGTACGTATAGGCAAAGCGTCCCCACTCATCCTTCGGGTCGATCCCGTACGGATGGGTACTGCCTGCAGGCGTCAGTTTGACGCCGATCTCCTTTGCGCTTGCGACGATCTTTTTCGCGCACCCTTGCTTGAACCTGATCGGAAGGAAGTATCCGCCGCGCGGCTTATACCACCATGCGACATCACATCCGCCCAATTCACGCTCCAGGATCTCACACGCTGTGTCGAGCTTCGGCTTGATGATCGCCGCGTGCCTGCGCATGTGCGCGCGGATGCCGTCCGCGTTCCGCAAGAACTTCACGTGGCGCAGCTGATTGAGTCGGTCCGGCCCGATCGTCTGTGCGAAGAGGCTCCGTCTGAACCACGCAAGATTATCCTGACTCGACGCAAAAATATTCAGTCCTGCACTTGCGAACGTGATCTTCGACGTTGAGCCGATGACGAACACGCGGTTCACATGCGACGGTTCGTCGGGCTCGTGCGGCGCATTCCTGCACAGTTCAAGCATGTCCGGCAACTCGTCCCCCGGTTCTTCGAGATCGTGCCCGTTATAGGCGAGGTCCCAGAAGATCCGAAACCCCGGCCACGTCTTCATTTCCGCAAGTCGACGACACACGTCGCGCGAATACGTGACGCCGCTCGGGTTTGAGTACTTCGGGGTGCACCACATACCAAAGACGTGCCATCGCTTCGGACCCTGCAGCACCGCTTCGACCGCGTCCATGTCCGGACCGTCGGGCGTCATCGGTATCGGCAGCATTTCGATACCGTAACGTTCGTCGATCGTGTGATGGCGATCGTACCCGATAACCGGACAGAGCATGACCGGTCGATTTCGCAGGGTGTGATGCGGATCCCAAATACGCGTCTCGCCCGGCACTTGCGTCACCAGCATCTGCAAGACGAGGTCGTGCATGAGGTTGAGACTGGAGTTGCCGAGCACGAACGTATTCGCCGCCGGTACGCCGAGATATTCGCCGAAGAGCCTGCGCGCCTCGGGAAGTCCTTCGAGAGCGCCATAGTTGCGGCAATCGCTGCCGTCCTCCGCGATATAGTCGACGATCGAGAGCATCGGGTTTGATAGATCGAGCTGCTCGGCGCACGGCTTGCCGCGCGTCATGTCGAGAGCGAGGTTCATCGCGCGCAGTTGTTCGTAACGCTCGCGCGGAGATCCTTTTGTGGCTGGTCGCATGAGTCTTTCCTCTCTGTAGCCGGAAAGGCGTTGAATGGAACGATTGGTCCTTATCTCTTGCTATCACGGCATGGGGCAGGATGCAATCGGAAACCGAATACCCGCCTTGCGGCGGGTATGTCGGCGACTTTCACATCTATGAACCGCACATTTACACGAAATGTGTAGCACTCACGAAAAAAGTATACCACCACACCGATCTTCTGCAAGAAGATCGGTGTGGTGGTATACCGCTGTGCGCTTACTTCGTCACCTTGATCGTGCCGTTCTGGATCTCCTGAATGAGTTGGTTGGCCTGCTGAGCGGAAGACGGGTCTTCAGTTTCGGCTGCTTTCAGCTCGGCAATGGCATCTTTGGAATCGCCTCCCGCGTAGTATGCGGCGGCAAGCGTGAAGTAATTCTGCGTATTTGAAGGATCGGCTTGTACGGCTGCTTGCCAGATGGAAACGATCTTGCCGTATTCGCCGCGTGAAGCGTACGCCTGCGCGATGCGCGGATCGGCGGCCTGTCCGCTCGCAGTGACGGGCGCAAGTAACTGACTTCCGAGCGCATCATTCCCCGCCTCTATCGCCGCAGCGGCGTAATAAAGACGCGCATCGAGGTCGTTGGTATCGAGATTGTACGCGGTCGCGAAATCCGCGAGCGCGCCTGCGGTGTCGCCGCGTCCTTCGGCGTTCGCCCCGAGTTCATACAGGATCGCCTGCTTATCCGGCGAGAGTTGGTGTGCGAGCTGAAGCTGCGACGCGGCGTCGGCATATTGACCGTATGCGTCAAGCATCGTTCCGAGGAAAAGCGGAAAGCGCGCGTCGAGCGGGGCCGCCTGTTCCTGCGCGAGCATTTGCTGCGACGAAAAGTTGAGGAACGCGAGCTCCGTGCTGGTGCCGACCTGCGACGGCGGAGCGCTCGCAAGTTCGGTCGTGACCTGCGCGAGCTGCTCGCGCGCCTCCTGTTCGCCGTAGGCGCCGTACGAGGTCGCCTGCTCGAAGTTCGAAAGGTTCTGCATGAGGCCGCCCGGCTGTTGCGCGAGCCCCGAGAGGATAGCGCGATTTTGTTCGAACGCTTTGCCGTTCACGGCCCAGACCGTTGCAAGCGACAACACTCCGGCAGCGAGGGCCGCAGCCGGTGCGGCTGATCTCGGGATGAGCCATGCAGGGAGGCGCGGCAGGTCGTCCGCTTCGCCCGCGCGATACACGAGATACGCGAGCACGGTGCCGAAGAGGATGTAGCTCGTGATGTTGTCGAATACGGTCAGGTTATGCACAAAGTATCCGGCGAGGAGTCCGGTGAGAATGCTTCGCTCGGCGAGCGTGAACGCCGAGCTCCGCCAGAGCACCCAGAGGTATGCAAAGAGGACGGATAGATACGCGAGGAGTCCGAGCGTGCCGCCCGCGACCCACCAGTCGAATACAATGTCGTGCACGCGGTCGAACCACGGCTCATCCGTGTACATGCGCGGGTCGTAGAATTTGTCGAAGACGATGGCATACTCTTCCTGTCCCCAGCCGAGGATCGGACGCTCCTCGATCCCCTTCCATGCTGTTTCGATATTGATAATACGCGACTGGATGGTCGTGTCGCCGGTCGAGATTGACGAAAGACGCTGCAAAAAGCCGACCGCTCTCACCGGCCCCGTATCGCGCGCGAGCCAGAGCCCGCCGGACACTACGACCAGTGCGACGATAGCTGTGATCACATAGGTGCGCATGCGTTTTCCGTTGGGCGAGAGGAACGCGTAAATGACCCACGCGAGTACCGCCCCTCCTATCAAACCGAGTATCGTACCGCGAGTGCCGGTGAAGAAAAGCGCGATGGTGTCGAGCGCGATCACGAATGCGTACAAATATCGGCGCTCCATGAACATGAACCCGACGATGCCGCCGAGGATGACGAAGTACAAGAGGATCGCAAGCCACGAGAGACCGCCTCCCGATTGCACCGACTGCGCGGCGATATACAGAAGCCCGACTATGAGTGCCGCCGGAAAGACGATGCGGTCCTGCATGGACCACCGCTCCTTGCCGATCTGATAGATAAGCAGGGTCGCGAGGAACGCATGGAAGAGCATATACACCGCAAGATAGATCGGGTTACCGAAGGTCGCGTCGATGCGCGCGGTCAAACCTGCGGTCGATCCCTGATCGGACGCCGCGACGCCGAGGATCTGCGAAAAGCCCCAAAGGTCGATGAATACCGAAACGCCGAGCGAGATCTCAAAAAGCCGCTGCCACCATTTTTCCACCGTGATAACGGAGGCCGCGACGACGAGGTAACAGAAGAGATGCGCGATGGTGATCCAGCCGTCCATGCGCTCGAAGTTGCTCCAGAAACTCTTGAACGGGTTCACGCCCTGCGCGTCGGCTATCGCGATAACGATGATGAACACCAAAAACGCGCCGAAGATCCAATTGCGGCGCGGGCGGTATTTCGGATCGATCAGGACCAAGGCAAGGTAGCAGAACGTGATGATCTCGACGATGATGCGGAAAAGGAAGTTCTTACCGGTGATGAACGGGAAGAAAAGCGAGGAGGTTACGACGAGCGGAATGAAGGGCAGGAGGAAGACGCCGCCGATCACGATGAAGCGTAATATCTTCTCCGACCAGGTCATGCGCGGCATTGTACCACCCGTCTCGCGGAGCGCCAGAGTGGCTCAACCCTTCACGAATAGCTCTTTTTCCCTTAACAATATCTTTGCGAGTTCCGGTCGGAGCATCTCGGCCGGAGGCAGTTTCCCCTCGATAAGGAGCTTGCGCATAAGGGTGCCGGACGGGTGTATGCGATATTTCTCGTCATGCGGACAAGTGTCGTCAAAAGCGGTCCGCTTGCAGCGGACGCAATAAAAGGCACGCCCAAAATGGAAAATGGTTATGCCCATCGCTTTCCGGTATTTTTTGATCATGCGCGCGTATTCGTTCACGTCGTAAAAATTCCCGACACCGGTATGGTCGCGTCCGACAATAAAGTGAGTACAGCCGAAATTTTTTCGTATGACAGCCGTGAGAAGCGCTTCGCGAGGGCCCGCATAGTACGCGCTGTAGGGTAAGAAGCTCAAGATCGCTTTGCCGCGCGGCAATACGTGCGCAACAAAATGCCGATATGCTTTTGCAACAATCTCGTTGCGGAAATCCCCCGCTTTTTTGCGTCCGACCAGCGGCTGCACCAAGAGGCCGTCTGTCCTCTTCAACCCCTCGCGCTGGATGTGCTCATGGCCGAGATGCGGCACATTACGCGTGTGGAACGCGACGATGCGCCTCCATTTCTTTTGTTTGAACAATGCACGCGTATGTACGGGCGTGAACGACGGCTGTATCGTTTTAAGCGGTCCGCCGATCCATGTGATCGTACCCGCAAGCAGATACGATTTTGCCGAGCGGACTTTTGTGACACCGGGATGCTTCTTGTCGTTCGTACCGAACACACCTTTCTCGAATTCTTTTTTCGGGAACGGGTAGACCTCCTCGCACGCGATGTGCGCGAACGCTTTGCCTCGATCGTCGGTTAGGAACGCGCCGCCGCGTTTTTCGATCTCTTTTTTTTGCCGTGCATCGATATCGAACACGATCGGGATCGGCCAGAAGACGCCGTCCGCAACGCGCAGGTGCTTCAGGACCGAACGCACGTCTTTTTGCCCCATGAATCCGGTAAGCGGACTGTACGCACCGGTGGCGATATTCCACGCTTCGAGCATTCGCTCCATCGGTACCGCGATGCGCAGCATGGTGCGTTTCAAGAGCTCGCGCTTTGTCTTCGCGTCTGCGACGCGATCCACCAGCGTGCCGCCGAGCGGAGAATTCATTTCGGCAATGTAGCACGCCCCCGGCCTCAGGAGAACGAGCGCCTCAGTCGCATGTAGTACACGTTGAGCCAACCGAAACAAACCGTCCAGCACATCCGCAATCCTGTCGGCATCTCCTTACGCCACGAATCGGGGTAGATAGTGTGTCCTTTTACGAAACGGGTCCGGTTGCCCTCGATCTGGTGATGCGGATGTTCGTCGAAAGAGAGCATTGACGGTTCGAAGGTAACGCCGACCTCTTCGCACAAACGGCCGATGACCCCAGCCGGATCGCGAACGAGATCCGGAAGACGCACATAGATGAACTTCCCGCGTCCGCCCGCGAGACGCTTGAACCGTCGCCGCAACACTTCCACTTTCAAGTTCGAGAAGGCCCACATGTAAAAATACGGAAAGACTTCTTTGTACTTATTGACATACGTCCATGTCGAACCGTGCCCGTCGCGTACGATATGGATCACGATGGGTTCGATCTCGGGCGACATGGACAAAACCTCGGTGCGTTCGACCTCTTTCGATGAGTCGACGACGATCGACTTACCGCGGCCCGCGAGAACTTTCCTGAACACCTCAAGATTCGACGCAATGAAAGTCTTCGGATCGACAGGAACATGCTCGCCTCTGGTCATACGATACTGACCGCGATCGAAGAGGAGGTCCGCTTTCGATTTGAAGATCCCCTGCTCCTTCCACGGCAACGGGCCAAGCGCATCCTGCCAGATCGCGCACTCACCGGCCGGCTTGCCGCAGCTGCAGATAGAGGTCGAGCGCCCGGAATGGAACTCGCCGATGCCGCACATTTCGGAATGCGAATCGAGGATGAGATCGAGCAGGGTCGCACCGCAATGTCCGCTTCCGAGGATAAAGACGACTTTCATCGGTTTCATAGACAGACGATCACGCGAACACGACGCCTTGCAGCTCGAGTAGTGTGATGCCGCAGTCGCTGGCGCACTTTCGGGCTGCGTTGATAAGGATCTCGAACGTCTTTTGATCGCGATCGACGTCAACGTACAGGTCCTCTTTGTCGAGCATCGCATACTTCACCTTTCCCGCCTTCACGATGCCGGAGAGATTCCTGACGCCGCGTTTCGTTTCGATCTTCGGGACAAATTGTATCTTCGCGGGAATTTTGCCCCGCAGTTTTTTGACTTCCACAGGCTCTTCGACGTTTGATACCGCGAAATATTTTACGTTCTTGTACTTTTTCGCGAGGTCGAGCGCCTGTTCGAGCGTGAGCGTCGGGCGCGGCGGTTTCGATCTTCCCTGCGGGTAGTCGAGGTACACGTCGTGCTTGATGCCGGCGAGGGTCTTTTTTGCGGTCGCAAGATCCTTCATCCATGCGAGGTTGACGCGCACCACGATGTCTTCGGGAAATTCGACGTGCGTCGTTTGGAAAAGATGGTTCGAAACCACGATCATTTTCATCGCGAGAGTATCGCACGCGGCAAAAGCGCTGTCCACGAACGGCTGGCGATACGCCGCTCGAAACGCTAGTATGGTCGCTATGTTCGAGTCGCTTGAACGTGCGGTCGTCCGGCTCCTGCGCTGGAGCGAGAAGTACACGAAAACGGACATGGTGTTCCTCGCTTCCGGCGGTGTCTATTCGCTCGTGGGTCAGGCGGCGAGCATTATCGCCTCGCTCGCGCTCGCAGTTGCCGTCAGCCATCTGGTGTCGAAGGAATCGTACGGAATTTACAAGTACGTCGTTTCCGTCATCGCGATCTTCTCGCTCTTTTCGCTCAACTCGATCGGCAGCGCCGTCTTTCAATCGGCGGCGCAGGGATTCGACGGGGTTCTCATCCGCGGTTTCTGGGAGAACATCAGATGGAGTGCCGCCGTATTCGGCGGCGCGCTCCTCTTCGCGGTCTACTACTTCATCGCCGGCAACAACACGCTCGCGATAGAGATCCTTATCGGCGGTGCGTTCTCGCCGTTCCTCGCGAGCGCGAGCCTGTTCGGTTCATTCTTGGGCGGGAAAAAAGATTACTACCGGCTCACGATCTACGGCATATTCGACAACGTGCTGCCGATACTTGCGTTCATCGCCGTGATCTTTTTCACCGACAACCCTATCGTTCTCGTCGCGACCTACTTTCTCACCAACACGCTCGCAGCGTTATTTTTCTACCGGCGTACGATGCTGGTGTACCGCGCTCGTCTCAATTCCGTTGACGCGGGATTCCTCAACTACAGCAAGCACTTGAGTTTCATGGGCATCATCAGCGGGATCGCGAACAACATCGACCAGATCCTGCTCTTCCACTTCGTCGGTGCGGCGCAACTTGCAGTGTATAACTTCGCGACCGCCGTACCCGACCAGATACGCGGCCCGTCGAAAATGCTCGACTCGATGCTGCAGGCGCAATATACGCGCCGCACGTCACAGGAGATCCGGTCCAGCATGCTCAATAAAGTGCTGTGGTCGACCTTCGGGTACGTGGTCGCGACAGCCGTCTATATTACGATCGCACCATGGGTGTACCGCTTCTTCTTCCCGCAGTACACCGATGCGATATGGCTCTCCCAGCTCTATTCGCTGTGGATGCTGACACTCATACTCGACCCTCTGTACAACTACATTCTCTCGCGGCGGCTCGTGCGCGAACAGTACATCATCACCGGCACGTATTCGGCCTTCCAGATCTTCGCGCTGTTCGCCGGCGCCGTCTATGCTGGGGTCGTCGGCGTCATCGTCGCCCGTCTTCTTTCGCGCGTCGTGATCATGCTTGTTCCAGCATTTCTTTACCGGAGGGCGATGAACAGGAACGACGGCGGTCCCGAGCTATCGGAGGTATCGTGACGGTCAGTGGCCTTTGGCGAGTCCGGTGATACGCAGAAGTTCCGTGAAGATCACGTCGTTCGAGTAGTCGCGCTGCATCCGTTCCCGCCCTGCAGCTCCGATCTTCCTGCGATATGCGTCGTCGGTGATGAGCCGCTTCAGGGCCCGATACCAGTCCTCTTCCGTGTCGACCAAAAGCCCGTCCGCGTCGTTCGTGACGATGTACGGATTCTCGCCCCAGTCGCTGAGCACGGTCGCGACGCCGCAGCCCATGTACTCTTTTGCTTTCCAGCCGTCCTTGCCGCGTTCCCGCTCGGTCTTTTGGAGCGGCATGACGCCGATGTCGAACTGCTGCAACTGCGCGACGACCGCCTTCGGATCGTTCCATGGCAGGGATGGCACGTATTCGATCGGCAGATCTTTCACGGTCGAAATAAGTTCGTGTATCTTGTCGCCACCTCCGAGCTGGACGAACACGACCTTGTGGCCGTCGCCGACGATCCGTTGCAGAGGCTTAAGCAGGAGGTGCATGTTGTCGTAATGAGCGGATGTGCCCGTCCAGCCGATGCGCACGCGCGCATCGTCGACGCGTTGTCGTGCGGGCAGATATACATCTTCGGTGTCGATCGGCGCGGAGAGCAGGTACACATGTTGGTTGCGTTTCGCCGCATACTCCATCAGGTAGTGACTGCCCACCACGACCGCATCGGCGTTGCGTGTCATGAGCGCCGTTTTCAGCGCCACGTTCCACGAACCGATGAATATCGCGTCGTCGAAATCGAAGAAATACCCGCGTCTGAATATCCACGTGCGGATAAGGACCATCGCCATGAACTCCAGCTGGTTAGTGAGTTTGTGGAGGTAGAGCACATCGCCTTTTTTGAGCGAACGAAGGAGCCGCACATTGTTGCGGAATTCGGCGTAGCGCTCCCGTGACAATTCCCACCATGCGTGCGTTTTTATGTGGTACGACTCGGCTTCATAACCCTGTGTGCGCAGGTAGTCGGCGACCAGATGAGCGCGTGTGCGTGAGCTCGGCAGCAGTCGATCGCCTTTTGTGCAAAAAACTATTTTCATTTTTCGAAAGAAAGGACTGCGTCCGCCACGCGGCGTACGTCGGCAAGGCTCATGCTCGGATGACACGGCAAAAGAAGCATGTGCTTCCACAGCGACTCGGCTATCGGCGTGCCTTTGGCCGAGCCGAGCCCGCGATACCGCGGGTGGTGGTACAAGGGTTTGTAGTGAACGCCCGTGGAGATCCCCTGCGCCGCGAGATGTGCGATGAGTTTTTCACGCGGAACGCTCTTGTCGAGCACGACGCAGTAGTTGAGACGCGCGTTCACGCGCTTGGGCAGTTGTTGGAGTGGTTTGACCTTGGTGCCTTTGAACATCCGATCGTAGACGCGCGCTATCTCACGGCGCTTTCTGTTCATGCGATCCAGCTTCTTGAGCTGCGCCAAGCCGAGCGCCGCGGCGATATCGTTCATGTGATATTTGAAACCGCCTTCGCGCGCGATGTCGTAGTCCCAGCGATAGCCTCCTTTCGTTTCACGTTCGCGGGTCGATTTGTTGATGCCCATCCAGCGGAGCGAACGCAACCGTTTTTCGATCGCCGCATTGTCGGTAGTGACCATGCCGCCGTCGCCGGTCGCGATGTTCTTGACGGCGTGGAAGCTGAAAACCGCGAGATTCCCGCCGCCCCCGATCTTTTTGCCCTTGTAGGAGGAGCCGGCCGCGTGCGCAGCGTCCTCGACGATCGCGAGACGGTGTTTGCGCGCGAGTGCGTTCAACTCATCCATATCGCACGGCTGTCCGCCGTAGTGCACGGGGATGATCGCCCTCGTCCTCTTCGTGATCTTTTTCGCGACCGCGCGGGGGTCGATGTTGAGCGTACGCGGATCGATGTCGGCGAAGACCGGCTTGGCGCCGACATACATGATGACCTCCGCGGTCGAAGCGAACGTGACCGGCGTTGTGATGACCTCATCGCCTTTCTTCACACCCGCCGCGATGAGCGCCAAATGCAATCCCGCCGTCGCCGAATTCACCGCGACCGCATATTTTGCGCCGACGTATTTCGCGAACGCGTTCTCGAATTCCTCCGTCTTCGGCCCGAGCGTCAGCCAGCCGGAGCGCAGTACCTCCGCGACCGCGCGCTCCTCTTCGCGTCCCATAAAGGGCTTGAAAAGCTGGATCTTTTTCATGAGCACACGTTACCGTATATTGCGTTATTTGACCACCTTCAGCTCGACGACGATGGATTTTACGATATCCCAGAGGAAACGCCGGAGCAGGCCGACGAACGGCAGGTACTTCGTGCCGCGCGTGTAGTAGTTGTAGGTCAGTTTCGTCACTTTGAAGTTCAGCCGCTTTTGGTATTCCGGCAGCTTGTGAGAATCAATATAGTCGCGGTCGAAGTATTCGAAGGTTCGTTCCGTGAAAAAGCTGACGTGCGTCGGATCCTTGAACGCAGCGGTCGATTTAAAGTACGGTACCCGTATCACCACCCGTGCACCGTCCTTGCAAACGCGGTAGATCTCTTCCATGATCGCCGCCGTATTCGGCAGATGTTCAAGCACATAATTCGCCCGCATCTCTATCACGCTGTTATCAGGGAGCGGTAAGCCCTCGGAGATGTCGGCAATGATATCAACAGTCGGAAGGTCTACGATGTCGATGTTCGTGAACCCTTCGATGCGTTCTTCGCCTCCGCCTAAATTGATCCGTAACTCTTTCCTGCTTTCCATATCAGGCAAAAACATCCGACTCCGGGCGGGCAATCCACTCCTTCAGGCTTCCCGCGCTCGCACTATCCTTCGAGAGTATAGGGGTTTCTTTGATCGGCCAATCAATGCCGACATCAGCGTCATCCCAACGGATCGCTGCCGCTCCGGCTTTGTTGTAGAACGCGGAACATTTGTATTGCACCTCGCACATATCGGTGAGCGTCTGAAATCCGCGGGCGAACGACGGGGGCGCGTACACCATTTTTTTATTCTCTTCGCTCGCTTCCACACCGAACCATTTCCCGAATGTCGGCGAATCTTTGCGCAGATCGACAGCGACGAGAAACGCGCTGCCGCGAGTCACACGCATGAGTTTGGCCATGGGCGCTTCGTATTGAAAGTGGAGCCCGCGCATCGTGTTCTTCTCAAGCGAACGCGAATGATTGTCCTGCACGAACGTGTCAACGATACCCGCTTTCGCAAGTTCGTCCTGCCGGTAGCTTTCCATAAAAAAACCACGCTCGTCCTCGTGCACGTCCGGCGTGATGACGAATATCCCTTCAATTGTCGCAGGTTCTATCTTCATAGCAGTCGCGCCATTGTAGCAAGAATGCCAGGAACATGATTGACACTAGTGATATAAAGTGTTAGATTGTTTCCGGAAATACTGTTGTCATAGAATTGGAGTGAAGACCATGGATAGTTTCCGTGAACTTCGCGAGCGTTTTCGCCCGCTCTACGATGCCGTCAAAGACCTGCATCAAAAATCGCCTCTCGCTCATCGCGGGCATGGCTTCGACCACGACGTGACGGTTGCCGCACTCGCCGTGAGGATCGCTCCTGATCAACGGACCGCGGAGAAAGCGTTCGCCGCCGCACTGCTGCATTCGATCGATCGAATGATGGCAAAAGCCAGTAAAGGTGAGATCGACACGTGCATGCGTGTTTGCCTCGCCCGCCTGCCGGACGGTACATTCAACATGGACGAGATCGATGAGATCGTGGAGGCTGCGCTGCGCCACGGCGAGCTCAACCAAGACGACCAGTCGCTCACGCAGCAGGTCCTCATGGATGCTGATCGCCTCGCCAACATGATGCCGTCGGTCATCATCCGGAGCGGACAGTTCCGTCCGGATATCCCGCCGTTCGAATTCAAGTACCTGAACAACAAAGCCAACCCGGCATCGACGTACCACGATCCGATCAGCGTTCTCGACGATCTGCGGATCACGTTACGGGACTATATGCCGCAGTTCAGGATCGACAAGGCGAAAAAGCTCGCCAAAACCTACGCGTTCCGGCTGCGAACGTTCGTCCGCGCGGTGGAACTGACCAATCTCGAGATCGGACTCGTCGGTATCGAACTCTGACCGGTCGAAGAGATCTTCCATGCGGGTGCTCCGGCGCCCGCATGTTGTTTTTTAAGACGCGAAGTACTCCTTCAACCCCTCGTCGAAGGTGTAGAGCGGCTTCCAGCCGAGTTCGTCTTTGATGCGGGAGAAATCCATTTGATATTTCATGTCCATGCCGGGACGCTTTTCGGGGAACGTGTTGACCTTTTTACCGGTGACCTTTTCGACGCGATCGATGAGGTCGCGCACCGTGAAGCCGTCGTTCTGCGTGATGTTATACGTCCTGTTCCCCTTTTCGAGCACGAGCTCGACCGCGGGCGGAATGTTCTTTATATAGATGTATTCGCGATACCCCTTGCCATCGTTGTGTACGGGAATGGGTTCGCCCGTTTCGAGCGAGTGTTTGATGAGCGGCATGATCTTGCGAGTATCCTGTCGCGGACCGAAGACATTGCAAAAACGCGTCTCCGCGGTCTTGTCGAGCAGATCGGGGTACGTGTTGTCGTAGGCGTAACGCATAATGGAACCGACGGCTTTGGAGCACGAGTAGGGATTGCGGGGGAAAATGATCTCGTGCTCTTTCTTAGGATGCTCGCATTCGCCGTACACCTCGTCTGTCGAGATATAGAGGAATTTTTTGAGCGACGGTAATTCCCGGCATGCCTCGAACAGGTTGAGGTTGGCCGTGATGTTCTCCTCGAGCGTCTTGTACGGCTCGCGTATCGAATAGTCGACGTCGCTGATCGCCGCCGCATGAATGACGTACTCGGGCTTCTCGTCGCGAATAAGGTCAATGACCTTGCGATCGCACACGTTCATCTTGTGGTACGTGAACGAGTCGTCGACGATCTCCGGATGGCTGCCGGCGGATTCGTTGTCTATGACGATGACATTCCAGCCCTTTTTTACGAAGTATTCGGTGACGTGTGAAAAAATAAATCCGAGCCCGCCGGTGATGATGATCTTCTTCGGAGTTGCCATAGCCTCCGCATGCTAACAAAACCTGCGATTTTTGCCACCGGTGACGGGTCACTTTGTGCGAATATCGCAGCGTGAATGATTCCGTTCGCTTATCACCACCCGCGTGAAAACCCGAGCACGAGGTTCCAACTGTAGAGTTTTATTTTGAACATCAGGAGGTCGTCGTAGGGTTTCGGGGCGATCTTTTTCAAACAGAGCGGCCGGCGCTTGAGATCAGTGAACGTGTTCGAGCCTTCGATGCTCGAAATTGCGAGCCGGTATCCGGCCGCTTTTACCGCCGCTTCGACCGTGCTGTTCACACGACCGTGCGGGTACGCGAGCGTTTCAGGTCGCGCGCCAAGCTCTTGGAAGATGCGCTCCCTCGGCTCGGAAAGTTCTTTCGCGAGTTCCTCGGGAGTGCACGCTGTCATTTTTGCATGCGTTCTACCGTGCGCGCCGAACGAAAACACACGCGAAGCCGCCATGCGACGCATGTCGTCCCACGAAAGATACGCTTTTTCGATAGCTCCGGTCCCGACACCGGCTTGGATGTCGGGCAGACGATCGGCGACGCCACTTGTGATGAACACAGTGGCAGGCGCGTTGAAACGCTTCAGGATCGGCGCTGCATACGCTTCGACCGACTTGAAACCGTCATCAAAATAGATCAACGTTGGTTTCGATACGTTCGCAACATCGCCATCGAGTATGCTTTGGAGAGAAACGAACGTATGTCCGTGTCGTTGCAGATACGCGAGGTGTTTCTCGAATACGTCAGCATTGATCGTGACCTTCGGATATTTGTCGGCATCGAACGCTGTCGGGTTTTGTCTGTCTCCTATGTTGTGGTAGCCGACGAGATAGGCACGATCGCGCATCAATGTTTCGCATACCCAATTCATGCCGGAATAGAAGAGTGCGAGGACGAGAGCGCGTTTTAGTGCTTTTCTCATATCAGGTGCGGATGAACGATAGCACGCGTTCGGCACGTTGCCGCCAACTGTATGCGGAGACCTCGTGATGCGCGCGTGTCGCTTTCGCTTGTGCAATAGCAGGCTCCTCGAACACTCGCGCGATCGCCTGCGCGAGCTTTTGCGGATCGCCTGGCGGCACGATGTAGGCATTCTCTTCGTTCAGCACTTCGCGTATCGTCGGGAGATCGGACGCGATGATCGGGGTACCGCTCGCCATGTATTCGAACATCTTTACCGGCGACATATTGTTGCGGTAGTGTGGCATATCAGGGAACGGCATCAGGAGCACATCTGCAGCTTTTTGAAACAACGCGAGCTCGGCCTGCGTGCGGTGACCGAAAAGGAGTACTTGCTTCTCGACCCCTTTCTCGCGGGCCAACGCTTGATAACGCGCAATATCCTGTTGGTTCCCACCCGCACCGACAAAAACCATATTTGGAATGTGCTTGAGCGAGTTCACGATATCTGTGATCCCCTTATCGGCACCCATCGTCGTGAAATTGCCCGTATAGATAGCGATGCGAGCGTACCCTGGAAGATCCAGAGCGCGTCTCGCCTCCACCTTCGGCATTTGAATATCGAAGGTCGAAAGATCCACCCCGCTCGGCGCGACGAGGATCGAACGCTCGTCGAAGCCCTGTTGAACGAACGTGTTCTTAAGGGCCAGTGAGATCGTCACGATGCGGTACGCGCGTCTGCAACCGACAAAAAAACTCTTACGTTTGTCGAAAACATGATGGCATTCATATACAACTTTGAACCTTAGCCACGACAAAGCGATGAGGCGCGGATCACGGGTGTAAATAATGGACGAGCGGGAACGGAATAACACATACAAAAGAACGCTCGCATAGAATGTCGGCGCATAGAAAAAATATGCGGCACGATTCTCCGAGTAGTGCATCACGTCGACGACCGGAAGCCGGACCACATTGAATACACGCTCCAGCGAATACGCGCTGAACATGTCACCCTTGAGATGCGTATAGCGACGCGGTAGTACCAGCGACACATCGGCGCCGGCTCTTGCAAAAGACTCGCATGACTTCGCGATCGTGAGACCGTGCGCCTTTTCGGTCGGCATGCGTGCGTTGGCGATATACAGGATCTTCATACCGTTATGGAACGCTACCATATACAGAGGTCGATTCCGAGGCCTCGAACGGATATGCTACCATCCTCACACGTATGGACAGCTTCAAAAAAGCGCTCCAAAAACGCATCTCGGAAGGCGCCTCCCGAGTCCCGTTCACCGTGCGTTTTTTCACTTTCTTGCACAAACTCGTTCGCGCGACCGCGGTACGATCGCTTCCGCGGGAGCTTATAAACCCCCGCTACTTCTCCAACATGATGCTACGCCGTTACGGCGGCAAGTTTTCCGGCGACGTCATCAACGTCTCCGGCTGGGACGATGGTGACGGCGAAGGCCATCGCTACCGCGAGTATTTTCCCAAAAAGAATTCCTATGTTGTCTCCAACGCCGCGACCGAGGCAAAAGGCATCGGCTCGATGAAAGATTCAGGGATACAGGAACTGCCGCTCGATCTCAATGCTCCGCTCAGCGCGGATCTGCTGCGGAGATACGATGTCGTATTCAACCACACGACCTTGGAACACGTCATTCACTTCGAGCAGGCATTCGAAAATCTCTGTGCGCTGAGCAAGGATGCGGTCATCATTGTCGTGCCGACGCTGCAGCAAGTGCATTTCGGAAAAGGATACGGCGACTACTGGCGCCCCACACCTATCGTCATCGCCAAACTCTTCTACCGGCACGGCTTCACTCCCCTTGTTATTTCGACGAACGACCAGGCGTTCGCGGCGGTGTACATTTTTGCGATCGGTGTACGCGAACCGCAGGCGTATGAAAATCGCATTCAGCCCGTGACGCAATTCGATATGGGCGGGCAGCTCTACGGATCTGGACTGAAATACGCGGATCTACCGGAACTGTTCGAGGACGGCCGGTGATCACGCGAACAGTGCGAAAAGACGCTCCGCGAGCAACGTGAGCGAATGTTCCCGTTCGACGTATGTGCGCGACGCTGTTGCGATATCGTTCCGTTCGGATTGCGGAAGCGCGAGCGCTGCGCTGAGTGCCTGCGTCGCCGCGTCGTCCGAATCGTCGCGCGGCATGAGTTTTCCGGGTAATACATCCTGCAGCGCATTGTTTTGCGTAACGACAATGCAACCGCTCGCCATTGCTTCCCCGATCGTTTTGTCGAAGGAGCCCGAAGGAGTCAGGTTGCAATAGATCGAATGCGAGCGGAACAGGTCGCGAGCCTCGGTATTTGTGACCCCGGCTCGCATCGAGACCACTCCTTCGAGCGCCATGGCGCTCGCAAGATTGCGGACGTCGTGAGCGTACTTGGACTTCTTTTCGGTCGGGTCCCCGACGATCGTCGCGGCGAACGAAACGCGGCGCTCGTGCAGCGCCTCGAGCGCGCGTACGAACGTGTCCACGCGCTTCACCGGATCGAGCCTGCCGAGAAAAAGGATCGAGTTTTGCTGCGATGGTGCCTGCGCAGGCGAAAAGAATTCCGTATCGATACCGACCGGCATGCGCACTGAGTTCTTATACCGCGCGACGAACGCGCTCGGCGACGTATAGCAGACGATATGCGAAAGCTTCGCTGCAGTAAGCGTCGGGAACGAACCTTTCGCGTGGTTGCGCCAAAGCACGATCCGTTTGCCCCAAAGCCGCCACAGTGCGCCGCCGAGGAGCACGTACTCTTCGTTCATGTGCACGAATACCGCGTCGTAGTCCTTGCGATACTCGCGGATATACCGATAAAAACGTCCGACATATTTTGGCCGCGACGGACCGGTTTCTTTGCCGAGCGTATGTACGAACACGTTCTTCGGAAGGTCGTGGCGGCCCTCTTTGAGGCAAATGACGTGCACGGTCTCGCAACGCTTCGCAAGCTCGGCGATCCACCGGTGAAAAAAACCGAGCACCGGATCGTCGAGATCGACGGCCTGCGTTGTAATGAGGAGCTTCATATGTGCCCCGTTAGTTTAGCGCTTTTTCTTTTTCGCCGCTTTCCTGTGTTTCGCGATCGTGCTTTTGCCGTATACATCTTCGAGGAGGTCGATGTCCTTACCGGTCGAGGTGAGCAGACTGATGTTCTTTGCCTCCATCGCTTCGAATATCTGGAGTGCGAGCCTGTCCTTCGGCAGATGCCTTTTGACGTGCGCGCGGAGCGCCGCAATGTCCTTGATGAAACAGCCGCCTCCCGCGCCGCGACCGCTCTTGTGGATCGGGTTCGAGTATCGATTTGAAATGAGCGGATCGGCCTGGATCGCACGGTTCACGACATCCCAGTTCACGCCGAATTTCTGCCCGAGGTCGTACATGAGATTGAAAAGAATGACCTGCGTGTAGCCGCTCGCATTATGCGAATACTTGAAGATCTCCGCTTCGGCGCTCTTGCAGATCGCGGAATATTTCGCCTTGGGGAGCGTTTTCATCACGCGCTCGGCGGCGAGGTAGTGTTTTGAATCCTCGACCGACATACCGACGAGATTCGCGAACGGATGCGCCGCGTCGTGCACATGCGACGACACCGAAAGGAACTCCGGTCCGTACAGAACGATGATGTTCGGGAATTTTTTCTGGAGCTCGGCGGTCGTGCCGGGCAGAATGGTCGATTTCAATACCGCGGTCTTACCTTTGCCCACGAGCGGCAGCACACTTTCGACGACCGAGATATCGAATCCTTTCGGGGTCGTCGGGGTCCACACGGCGATGAACACAATGTCGCATTCTTTTATTTTGTCCTTATTCTTGACCCACGGTTTCTCGAGGGAATAGCGCACGACTTCGTAGCCGCGCTCCTCGAAATTGTCGGCGTACGCTCTGCCGATCCATCCCTGTCCTATAAAGCCGATCAACGGCTTTTTTGATCCGTTCTTCCCTGCCATTGTCGGCGTAGTATGCAGGCTTTTGAGGGGTTGAGCAAGGAAATTGACAGCGCGAATACCCGAGGGTATAAGGCGTGCAGTCAGGAGGTACTCTGAACATGCGAAACTCAGCTCTGAAGATCACGGTCTCCACCGTCTTCGGCCTTGCGTTCGACGTCGACAGGTCCTCGGCCGCCCCGAGCGGTTTCAAACCGGCGCTTACCGACTTGGGAAGCGGAAAGCGACTTTTCGGCGAGGCCCGTCTTAGGGGCTTTGCCTCGCTTTTGCGGATCGGTTTCGCCGATACGCTCGTGCTCATCGGCGGAGATGAAGGGCGTTTCAAGGGCGAGGAGCCGTGCGTCAACCGTGCCGTCGCGATACGGGATATGCTCGTCAGCGACTACGGATGCACGGCTTCCCGTATCCGTGCGATCCCGTCGAGTTCGAACACCGGCGGGAACATTCAGATCATCCGGGGCGAACTTGAACGGCAGGCGCTCGACTTCGAGGACTATGCGGTCGTAAACAGTCACTATCATCTGCCTCGAACGCAACTCGATCTGATCGCTGCGGGCGTTCTCGCCCAGATGTTCTCCGCCGAGGCGTTCTGGTTGTTGGAGGGACAGGCTAGCAAGGACATGCTTATCGCCACCCTCGGCGGCGGCCCGCTTGCGGAACGGATGTCGGAGGAGATCCACGGCGTCTGCGACAAGATCCGCGGATCGTACAAGCCGCGCACCGACGTCGTCGCCGGCTCGGCGTGACGGTACCGAGCCTTCGTTGAGAACCACGGCCGCGGCACGGATCGCCGCGGCTTCTACTTTTGTATACAAGCCGCGATATCGTCGCAGTAAGCGCGCACGTATCCTTCGAAACTTTCGTACGGATACGCTTTCAAAACCCCTTCCCGCGATCCGGTATCGAACCAACGTTCCAGATCCGCTGCAAAATTCGCCTGACTTGAAACTATGGCGCCCGCTTCGCGCACGATGCCGACGTCGGTCGCAAGCACCGGTTTCCCCGCCGCGAGTGCTTCGACGATGACAAGACCATACCCTTCATATTTCGACGGAACAAGGACAAGGTCCGCGATCGTGTAGTACGGCGCGGCATCGCGTTCGCCCTCGAAGAACGTGCGACCTGAGACACCCATCCCGCGCGAAAACAGTTCGAGCCGCTTCCGCTCGCTTCCCTCTCCGACAATGATCAAACACGTGTCGGCCGGCGAACCTGCGGCGAATGCGCGGATCGCGAGCTCGACGTTCTTCTCCGGCTCAAGACGGGAAACGACGAGCAGCTTCTTTTTGAAATTGCTGAACCTGGCGCCAAGATCCGGGTTTACTTTCGCATCGCGGAATCTTCGAACGTCCACGAATATCGGCAACACACTGATCGGGATTCTCAAGTGAAAACAGTTTTGAAGCGAGACTTTGATACGTTCCGAAACGACCCGCACACGCGTTGCACGATTCAAGACGAATCGAGCCAGCAAACGACGCGAATGGCCTATCGGATCTTTCGCGTATTCCGTCGAAAGAAGGTCCGTATGGACCTGCACATGCAACGGTACCTTGAACCGTCGCGCAATAAGCCACGCTACGAATCCCGCCTCGAAGGGATCCTGCGCAGAGACGACATCGGGTCTCGGAAGTGACTTCGCAATGCGAAGCGCATCAAATAGGTAACCGAGTTTCGAGCTTGAGTTGGTCGGAACTGTGTGCAAAACGCCGTCGTCTGCGGGGATCGCGCCATCCTCCTTTCTCGAAAAGCCGATGATATCAAGGCGGCCGAAGCGGTCGGCGTAGGCTTTTTGGCGCTCAAAAGAAGGCGTTTTCGGGAACAAGATGCCCCGTTTCGATCTGTCCGAGCCGATCTGCAGCACTCTCATACACTCATGAGCGCGAGGAATTCGCGTGTGATATCGTCGTACGTTCTCACTTCGGAGAATGCCTCTATCCTGCTGCAGAGCTCTTCGTATGTAGCCGGATCGGCGAGCCGCTCGATACCGCGCTGCATGTCGCTTTCTTCGAGGGGATCCACAAGCACGCCGTACATGCCGAATCGTTGTGCATATTCCGAATATTTGGTCAGGATGAACGGTTTGCCGCATCGGATCGAATCGAGCACATAATTGGGGGATACTTCCGAGATCGACGGAACGACCGCCGCGTACGACGCGCACATCTTCTCGAGGAGTTGCGCGTGCGGCACCATCCCCTCGTCGAGTTCGATATCCGCAAAGCGCTCTTTCGCTTTTTGGAACGCGCGGCGGAACGCGGGCGCGTTCTTAAGCGGGATCTGCCGCCCGTACATGACGAATTTCTTTCCTATGGCAGGAGTCGGCGCGAGTTTTGCGGGAATCTCGTTCTCGATAACGGTCGTTGCGTTCTTGGAAAGCCCGTACGGCAGAAGCCACAGATCGCGTTGCATGTTGCTGCTGAAAACGATGGCGGAGCGCCGGAGGATCAGGCGCGTGAGCGCGAACGCGAGCTGCTCTTTGAACGAGAGCGCCCGCGCCTCGTCGTAAAAGAACGGGAGCGGCACGAGATCGTTCGTGCGGTTCACATACTGTTCCCACACGAAGTCGCCGCCCGTGCGGATGATGAAGCGCACGCCGACAAGCTTTGCAGCGAACCATGCGGGGATCGCGACGCTCGACGTATCGAGCGCGATGACCGTATCCACTCCGTGGAGTTTCGGAAAGATACGGAAAAAATACCATAGGTGACTCAGCCCGGACGGCACATTGCGTAAATTGCCGTATGGCACGACCGTGACGTCGTGTCCGAGTTTCTTGAAAGAATCTTCGAGACCTTTCGCATAATACGACGGTCCGCCGATCTCAGGCGGATACAAAGGCGTCGCGATGACGATCTTCATGTACATACTCTATAGTAAAGCAAAGCGGGGCGCGAACATCTCTCGCGCCCCGACTTTTCGCACCGGATACCCGCATCACGAGTTCCCTCTTACTTCGATCCTACCGTCGACCAGCCGAAAAGCCGGTCCGTTTCCTCGAAATACGGACGGCGTATTTCGAAGCATTTGTCCAAGGCTTTTCTGGTGGACAAGTCCGTTCCCTTGGTAAGGCAAAACGCGTCAAAGAAGTCGCACATCAACGCCTTGGCCACATAGCAGGAATCGATCAGGAGCGTGTTTGGGCCTGTAGCTGTTCTCATTGTCATCGGCTATGCCCTCCATCTGAGATACAGCAAACACCCGTTCGACGGTTTTACCTAACGATTTATCCCCTCGTTAAACTGCCAATATAGGATTGCGGCGCGCCAAGGGAGGCGCGCCGCGGTTATGAAAACAACTGACTTACGTCCATGCGTCCGGTCAGTGCGGGTTCCAAACGTGATGCCGCTTTATATCGGCACTTTGAGGATCGGTTCGGTGCGGGCCGTAAATTCCCGCATATGAGGATTGACCTCCATGAACATGTTGATCGCCTTTGCCGTATTCGTGGCTAACATGATCAACAATCCGAGAAGGACGGTCGGATTCATGGCATTCTCCTTACCATTCCAGTCCGTGCCGGTACGTTGGCACTGCATCCGTCATACCACGCTGACGTACGTTTGCAACCTTGTTTATCCACGCGTCAAAAGCGCCTCAAGGACGTCGTTTTTCATGGTCGCCGAGACCTTGTCCCAGTCGTATGTTTCCCCGACCATCGCCCTCCCTGTTGCGACCACGTGTCTGACCTTTTCGGGGTTTGCCATGATCTCTTTGATCGCCTCCGCGATCTGCTCGGGTGAATCCTTATCGACGGCCCATCCGGTTGTCGGTTTGTCGGGGTTCCTTTTTGCGTCGAAAAGAAAGTCCGAAATGCCGCCCTCCTGCGTTGCGATCACCGGCAATCCCGCGGCCATAGCCTCAACGAACGAATTGCCCATCCCCTCCGAGCGCGAGGCGCGGATAAAGATGTCGCTCGCTTTTAAATACTTAGGCAACTCTTCGTGACCGACCTGTCCGACGAATTGCACCCGTTGTTCGACGCTTTCTTTTTTTGCGAGAGCGCGGAGCATGACCTCGTCGGGGCCCGTGCCGAGTACGACGAAGATCACGTTCTGCGGCAAAAGCGGAAGCGCGCGGATCACATCGTCGACCGCGTTCTTGCGCACGAGCCGTGAGGTCGTGATGACGAATACGTCGCCCATGCGTTTGCCGAGCTTGTCTTTGATCTCGTCGATCGCAAACTCGGTGTACGGCTGCGAAAAATGTTTCGTGTTGACCGCGTTCGGCACCAGTACGACGGGACCTTTGAACCCGCGCCGTCTCGCCCATTTTCCGAGGAATGTCGAGATGACCGAAACGACATCGGCCGATGTGAACGCGCGCGAAAAAAGCGGCCACAGTATGCGCATTTTGCGTTCGATATATTCGGGCGGGTCGCCTTCCTGCAGTTCGAGCACGAACGGGATCCGCGGGTGCCATAGTTTGAACAACGCGGCGGGAACGCCGCACGAGTGCGCCATCATCGCCCACGTGCAATCGAAACGATATTCACTGCAAAGCCGTATCGCTTTCCACGCAGCCGCGAACTGGAAAAAGAATTTATTCAGATGCAACGGGAATCTGCGGAGATCCGCCATGGTCGGGTTCGGGCGCGTGAATCCGATACGATGCACGATCACGTTCCCTATCTTCTCGACCTTCGGCAACGTCGAGTCATACCGCAAGCAGATCATATGGAACTCGTACTCCGGCATGCGCGCGGTCTTTTCCTTGATCGCGACCTCGGCTCCGCCGACGTGCTTGGGAAAATATGAAAGCGAAAAGATGAGTATTTTTTTCATGACATGCCGCGCAAACGCAACAGTTCCGCGTATGAGTAGCGCAATTGGTTGGCGAACGCATCACCCTCCCCGATCGATCGATGCAGGGTCCGGCGCGACGAGATCGCTGCGGCCGTTTTTTCCTGCGATACAGGCCCGTATACCTGATCGGCGTCGGTCAGAACGAGCCGCAGGGGCATGCGCATGAGGGACGACACGCTGTCCAGATCCTGGTCCGCGAGCGTGATGAGGAGCGGTAACCGCGTTCTACGCCGCACAAGCATGCCCGCGAATGCCGCATAACTGGCCATGATCGACCAAGCGAAGAGATATCGATGCGTCCGATACAGCTTGAGCGCGACCCTCGAACCGAGGATCGGGAGAAGATACTTATCGCTCGGCCGTCCGGAGCCGACGCGGTAAATGCGCGCGTTCGGGAGCGGGCTCGCCGCGCGCTTCGCCTCGGGCGAGAACGCGGCCGTCACGATATCGAACTGCACATCGGGCATCTGCCGCATGAGCTTGATGAGCGTTTCCTCAGCGGGTCCCTGCACCGGAAAAAAAGTCGTCGAGAACACGAGGACGCGTTTTTCGCGCGTTTTCCCGCGTGAGTGGTCGCGCAGAAAATTCGAGACATATCCGGAAAGATCGCGCTTCGCGCGCCAACCGAGCCCGTTCACCTTGCGCGTATCGAGCGACGATTGCGTGCGGCTTCCGGCCCTCGGCGGAAGCATGACGATCTCCGTGCCGAAAAGCCGTGCCAGCTCGAGTATGCTGTACGAGCGTTCGTTGCCGAGCCCGTATTCGTCGCCCTGCCCCTTTTCCGCGACCAGCATGAGAGCGTCGACGATGTCCTCGACATGCGTGAAATTGCGTTTCTGTGTACCGGGTGACGTCACCGCGAGCGGCTCGCCGTGCAGATACATTTGCTTGAACGCTTCGACGACCGTGCCGTAGATGCCCGCGCGTTCGCCCGGGCCGTACACGTTATAAAAGTATGTGATCGCGTACGGCAGATGCAGCTCATCGCCGATCTTTTTTACGAGCTCCGTATTGGCCGCTTTGCTCGACGCATACGGCGTGGCCTCGCGCGCGGCGCCTCCGTCGCCGAATTTCGTCGACGAGCCCGCGTATACCAACTTGCATTGTTTCGCTTTCCAGAATTCCACGACTCCTTTCGTACCGAGTACGTTCAGATCGTACACAAGTTCCGGCTCGAGCAGGCTCTGCTCAACGCGGGCATACTCGCCGAGGTGGAATACGACGTCCGGAGTTTCCGGAACGTGTCGCGCGATATCCTTGGTGTGACCCTCGCGATATTCGGCGCCCGCGACATGCGCGTCGCGCGAACCCGCAAAGTAGTTATCGAGCGAGATGACCTTGTGACCCTCTTCGACGAGCCGCCGGCAAAGATTGGAACCGACAAGCCCCGCGCCGCCTGTTACAAGAATGAGTTTCTGGGCCATTCAGGCAAGGGTACACTCAATCATCCTTGTCTTCAACGATATCCCACTCGCTTCTTTTTATGTATCCCGCCGCCAAGATCGCCGCTCCCGCGGCGAGTGCGATACCGGCGACGCCTATCCACCACAAATAGGTCGACTGAGACGCGGATGCAGCGGCAACAGATGGCACTTCTGTAGAGCTCGACTGAGACAGATCTTGCGCGTCAGCGCCGGTCTCAACGGGCGGATCGGTACCGACCGCCCCGGTTTGTGTCGCCTCTTCGGTATCTTCGACTCGCACCACGGGTGCTTTCACGGATCGCGGGATAGCAGGGGTCGTTATCGGTTGTGCGTTCGCCGCCGTAACGTTCGCCGAACTGCTCGCCGCAGAAGTACCTCCTATTGAGAGCGCAAACACGCCGTTCGGGTACTCGAGGAGCGTCGAGGACGACGCGTGAAAAGAAAGCGTTTGTGCGGCGATACTCATGGAGGAGTCGGACAGAATTTCCGAATGATCGGGAAGCATGAATTGTGCGGCGAATGTCGCTTCGTTTTCCCGTACGATCCAACCGGAGAGATCGAGATCGTGTCCGGCGAGATCCCGGATCTCAATCCCGCCGTCGGATCGTAGAGAGAACCGGAGCGCGGCGGGCTCTGCGGTGACGACGAGCTCGTCCGATGCGGAATTTTTCTCCTCGGCGATCGTCAGCACGACCGCATAGCGGCCCGGATATGAAAAGTGATGCAGGACCGCGTCTCCTTCCGCGGTACCGCCGTCGCCGAAATTCCACATGAATCGCACTTTGGTCGGGTCCAAAAGCGTTTGCGTTTAGTCGTACGCCGATGCGTCGAACTCGACATCGGCCCCGACGATAGCAGTACGGTCCTCTCCCGCGTCGACGAATACGTTCGGCGTGGGCGGAGGAACATACGAGGGATTCTGATTTGCCGACTGCGACGATGAGCTCGATGAGGCGGACGAGCCTGCGTTCGTTTGGGCGGACGTAGTATCGCTCGGCGGCGGAACATATGATGTCGTTGAATTTGCCGCGCCCGGTGTCGGAAGTGCCGCGATCCACGTGCCGTCCATTTGTCTTTGCAAACTTGAACTATCGTCGTTGCCGCCTTGCGACGGCGTGTACGAAACAGTGTCCACCGTTGCTCCGGTGCCATCGAGCAGAGTGAGTGTTGCGCCGCTGTTGTTGAGAGAAAGTGATGACTTGACGACCGAATACGCGCCGCCTGCGTATTCGCCTGAAATAAAGTCGTTCGGATCGTTCGCGACTATGAGGTATCCGCCGGCCGGAACGATCAGCGATCCGCGGCCGGTGCCGCTCGATGGATCCGTCAACGTATGATTCGACCCGTCATTGATACCGCCGACCATCGTCACATCGCTTTGTCCCTCGTTATACAGCTCGATCCACTCACGCCCGGAATCGCTACCCTCGGGGTTGTACATGACCTCGTTGATAACGACCTGCGCGAACGCTAGTGTTGGCAGAAAAAAAATAATCGGCACAAGTGCCGGACCCCATTTCATGCGTCGTATTATCGCCCACAAAATTCGGTACGGATCTATATGTTTTCCCCGGAAAATTACCGAGGAGACTCCTTGCTGAACTGTACTTGTTACAACTGATTGTCGCGCTCGTCGTGTAACACCCGCTCCAGAACTTCGGATGAAATTTCTCCGTCATTCGCTTTGGGAGCAGGAGGCAAGGGGACCGTCTGCGGGGCTGGTTGCGGCTTCGGTTGTTGTATGGGCGCGGATTGAGGTTGTGGAGGACGAACCGGTTGGGGTTGTTGCGGGGCATGCCATCCCTGCGTCTGCTGGGCTGGCGCGGGACGCGGTACTGGTCTGGGAGGCATTTGCGATTGCGGCTTCGGACCGATCTTTTGACGCAAAATATCCGCCGGGGACGCTATCGGAGCGGAGGCAGCGGGACGCGCGGCGCTTATGGCGGCTTTCAGGGAGTTGCGCTGCTCTTCCGGATTGACTCGTGGCACGGGAGCCGGAACAACGGCTTGAACCGAAGCAGGGGCGCTTCGCTCTTGCGGAGCGCTCTGACCGGAACGCGGCGCTTCTTGCGGACGGTACCCGCTGCTACCGCCAGTACTACTGTACGGGCGCGGCGCATACCCGCCTTCGCCCGGGCGCCGCTTCTTATCCTCTTTCGGCGGCGGAACGAACTCGGATTGTTTTTTGCTGATCGTCACTTCCACCTCGGCGCGTCCCCTGCCGTACATCGCGCGCGAATTCATCACGACGTCGTTTCGGTACGAGATCCGAGGCGCTTCGATCGGGGCTATGGTTTCGGCCGAGAACGGATGCGACCCGACGCCGTCGATCATGAGCGTAAGATAGATCTGTCCCAAGCCGAGCTCGACGAGATCTTCCGCCTCGAATGTCGGTTCGAACACGGTTTTCAGGACTTCCGCATCAAAAGGACCGACCCGGAAACAAATGAGCGTACCGACGTTGCCGAAGACGGCATCGCGTACTTTTTCCTCCATCTGTTCTATGTACTGGTTGGCGAGCGTGAGCGCGAGCTTGTATTTGCGCGACTCGGAGAGAATGTCGGCGAACGCCTCGTTCATCATCGATTGGAATTCGTCGACGTAGAAATAACATCTCGGCAATTTCGCCATACGCGCGGCGGGTTCGTCGGCGCGCGACATCGCCGCGAGATAGATCTTGACCGTGAGCATTGATCCCAAAAGCGACGCGTTGGTCTCGCCCATCCTTCCTTTTGACAGGTTCACGATGAATATCTTCTTGTCGTCCATCATTTTCCGCAGATCGAATGACGACCTTGACTGGCCGATGATATTGCGGATGAGCGGATTCGAGACGAACGCGCCGATCTTGTTCTGAATGGCCGGCGTCGCCTCCTGCGTATAGCGGTCGGTGAACGATGCGAACTCTTCGGTCCAGAACGCTTTCACGATCGGGTCGGTGACCTTTTCGACGACCGCGTTCCTGAACGTTTTGTTGGTGAGCATTCTGTTGACGTCGATCAGGGTTGAGTCGGGATACTCTAGGAGCGCCAGCAATGTATTTGCCAAAATGTATTCCATACGGGCCGACCACGCGTCGACCCAAATGCGCTTGAATGCGCCCATGAGCCCCGATACGACAAGGTGGCGCTTGTCGAAGCCGACGTCCTCCATCACGTTGAAGCCGACCGGATAGTCGATGTCGAACGGGGCGAAGTACACGACATCTTTGATCCGGTCATGCGGCACGAAATCGAGAAGTTTTTCGGCCGTAGAACCGTGCGGATCGATGAACGCGATCCCCTCGCCGTTCTGGATATCCTGAATGGCCATATTCTCGAGCATGGTCGATTTACCCATACCCGTCTTCCCGATGACATAGATGTGTTTGCCGCGATCCTCGGCGCGAATACCGAACATCTCGCGTTTGCCGCGGGTGTGGGTGGCCGCAAAATAGGTTATTCGGCGGTCATCATCCGCCTGTCCGTTGGGCATTGCCCAATTATATCAAATTTGCGTCAACTATTCAGGCTTGTTCTGCGAATCGAACAACTTCGCCTGATCGGACATATCGTGCGAAACACGACGGCGCACGGCGATGCCGAGGCCGATGATGACGATACCGGCTACGAATACGAAGAAGTTGGTCCAGTCGAGCGGAAGCTGTAGGAAAGGCAACACGGCTACGATCGCGCCGAAGAGCATGATGACAGTGTCGAGGGTCATAGTTTCATTTTTTCTAATGATGCGCCTGTTTCTTTAATTCGATGTAACAACATATCATATTCGTCTCCCAAAGTTAAGGTAAGAAAAGCGAGCGGCAGTGTTTGCATCAACGCAGCTAGATAGTCGGTTTGTTCCAAAGCACTGCGCCTCATCCACCATGCATCTTTATCTTTTCCGAAAATATCCGCCAGACCGGAAAAATTATTGGTCGAAATATCACGCCCCTGCATTGCGCTCTCAGCATTACTGATATACACATCAAGCATCCCCTTTATGTTGAGCCTGACATTCGCGAAACTGTCTTTCGTAACGTCTTTCGCTCCGTCAACAGTCTCGATTCTAGAACTGACTTTCCTGAAGAATCCAATGACCTGCTGAAGTAGTTCGCGCATTTCCTCCCTGATCTTTTCTTTCTCCGGAGTATTTTCGGCTCTCGCCTCCGTACCAACCAACCCGCCCGCTGCAGCTACTCCCGCACTTTTCAACACATCCCGTCTCGAAAATTCCATTCCTCCGGACTCGCTCATGTAAACAATTGTACCACTTACCGGTAAACGATAACGACGAATTCACCGCGGACTGCTTTTCGCTTTTCGAGATCGGCTACCACGCTGCTCGGCGCGCCTTGCAAAAATTCCTCATGGATCTTCGTGAGTTCACGCGCGACACCGACTTTTGTAATTCCGGCCGCTTCAAGCTCTCTGAGTAATTTTAGAATGCGGTGCGGCGATTCGTAGAGGACGACCGGTACGAGGCTCGCTGCGATGAATTTCAACGAAGTCTGTCTTCCTTTTTTGTGCGGTAGAAATCCGAAGAACAAAAATTCGTCGGTCGAAAGTCCTGCGATCGAGATGGCAGTTGCGAGTGCCGACGCTCCCGGTATTGCCTCGATCTTCGCTTGCGGCGCGAATTCGCGAACTCGCGCAACTAGTCGTGCACCCGGATCGGAAATGCCCGGCGTACCGGCATCAGACACGAACGCCACCTTTTCCCCCGCTTCCAGCCGTTCGATCACTTCCTTCGCCTTTTTGTCTTCGGTTGCGGCATCCAAGCGTTGCAACGGCTTCTTTATTGCATATCGTGCAAGCAGCTTGGAGATCACTCGCGTGTCCTCGGCATAGATAACGTCGCACTCCTTTAATACACGCAGTGCGCGGAGCGTGATGTCCTCAAGATTGCCTATCGGCGTCGCTACGATCGAGAGCGTACCCATCGCTGGACACTAGCATGTTTGAGTGGTAAAAGTCCAACTAGCTAAGGAGGCGTCCATGAGTAATCTAAAAAGCGTGACCGCTCATGCCTATGAGTGCTTGGACGTGTGGGACCTGAACCGTTTGATTCATCTCTTGAATCTGCTGGCTGCCGAGGACCGATGCTACGTTCCGGAACCGCGATCGCGTCATGATCTCAATGTATACGAGTGTGTGGCTGAATATCCGGGCGTGCGGGAAACCACTCGGGCAGTGATCCGGAAAATGGCGGTTATCTATGCGGCATAAACATTCTTATGCCGCTCTTTTCTTTAATCCGCGATCTGTTCGGCGATTTTGTATATGTCGCCCGCACCCATCGTGATGATGAGATTGCCCGAGTCGAATTTCAGAAGTTCGTCGCGTACCTCGTCGAATGAATCGAGCGCGATAACGTCGCCCCCCGCAGTCGCCGCCTCGCGCGCGAGCACGCGATTCGAAATGTCAGGATCCGCTGCTTCGCGCGCCGCGTAGATCGGTGCGACGATCGCGTGATCGGCCTGCGCGAGCGACAGCGCGAATTCGTGCAGCAGGCTTTTCGTGCGCGAGTACAGATGCGGATGGAACGCGACGACGATCTTTTTTTCGGGGAATTTTTGTTTGGCCGCTTGAACGGTTTTCGCGATCGCCGTCGGATGATGCGCGTAGTCGTCGTAGACCATCGCCCCCTGCGGCGTTTCCCCCTTGTATTCGAACCGCCGCCACGACCCTTTGAACTGCGAGAGCGAACGGACGCCCGCTTCAAGAGAAAGTAACGGAACGACAAGATGCGCCGCGGCGAGGGCGGCGCGCGCGTTATCGCGGTTGAACTCACCGATGAGCTGGAGCGCACCGACGGCCATGCGTTTGTAGTCGACGACGCGAGCGGAAACGTTCTTCAGGATCGGTGCGATATGCGCATGTTCCGGATCGGTGACGATAACGCCGTGCGACGGGACTTTTTCCGCAGCCGTCCGGAAGGTTTCCTGCACCGTCGAGAGTGTCGGGAAATAATCCGTGTGATCGAGTTCGATATTCGTTATCACCAGGATCTCCGGCGAAAGTTTCAAAAGGTGGTCGCGGTACTCGCATGCTTCGACAACGAAGATTCGGTCATCTCCCGCCAGAAAATTCGATCCGAAGTCGCGGACGATCGAGCCGATAATGGCGGTCGGCTTTTCTCCTGCATCTGCGAGGATCTTCGCGATCATGCCCGTCGTTGTCGTCTTGCCGTGCGTGCCGGCAACGGCGACCGTGCGCTTGCCCTTCGAGACCTCGCCCAACGCCTCAAAATACGACATCTCGGGGATGCCGTTCCCCTGCGCGTGCGTGCGGGCGTCGTTCGAAGCCGGTACCGCATCGCTATAGATGAGCAGCTCCGTTCCTTTTGGAGCGGCACCGACGCCTATCGTCACCTCGATCCCCTTTTTGGTGAGCATCTCCACGACCGGTGAATCCTCCCGATCGGTCCCGCTCACCTTTTTGCCCTCGTGCTTCAATAATTGAGCGAGCGCGGACATCCCGATGCCGCCGATCCCGACCATATATATAGAACGCGGCAGCGCCATGAGAGCAGTATACTGCGCGGGACAAAACTTGCGCTATGCGGCGAAGCGGTTATAAAGATGCCGGAACCGTCCGTCCCCTGAGGACCGGATACCGGCCCTTCAGGTCCTTCAAAGCGAGGTTACAAATGCTTACCCAGTCACGATCACAGATCGAGCGTCCGCTGCACGTGGCGACCGTATGGGTCGGCGAGCTTACGACCGCAGCCGCGTACAAAAGTGCCATGCGAAAGGCCGGTTGCGTGATAAACCCCGACCACGTGGAGACGGTGCTCAGTAGCGCCGAGCCCGGCTTTCTACAAGAGCGGACCGCGATCGATCTGTATCGGATCTGCGGTTGGGCCGTCGGAGCGACGGCACCGACGGGCGATCTCGAGCTCTTTACGCGCTTCACTGCTGCAGGGTTCGAGCTCTGCCCGGTCGACGCGGCGCTCGCCTATCGGGTCGACTACCGCAAGCAGCCCGTCGATGAATGCCTGCTGGTGGCGATGACGATGTTCGAGGTCACCAAAGGCGCGCGGGTGATCCTCGATATAACCCATCTGAACGGGAAGCCGCGGCTCGACGTTCGGCTTCTGGCTCAAACGCGTGCTCCCGATCAGGATTACCTCGTCATGAAACGACAAGGATGAATCTGATCTCTACCATCTGACGTCTCCGGATACACCGGAGACGTTCTATTTTGTGATACGCATCAGTACGTCTTGTACTCCGTCGAGAGAAATGTTCCGAGGCGCTTGAGACCTTCGGTGATCTTCGCTTCATCGAGCGCGTAGCTCAAACGCAAACGGTCCTTCGCGCCGAACCACACACCGTCGTACGTGATGAGCGAATAGTTGTAATACAGATCGTGCATCGCGCGGGTGGAATTCTTTATGGCGGGAAGAACGTAAAAAGCGCCCTCCGGTTTCCAGAGTTCGAGCCCGAGATCGACAAGCCCCTGATACATCGTGTCGCGGCGCTTTTCCCATATCGGCACATGCGATGCGACGTACGTCGCGCGCTCCGACATCGCGGCGAGCCCCATTGCCTGACTCGCGATCGATGTGTTCATCGACGTATGCGATTTCATATCCACGACCTTGGCGACGAGCTCACGGTCGAGCGTATGGAAGTAACCGAGGCGCAGTCCGCACATCGCGTATGTTTTCGAGAAAGAATTGATCGTGACAACGCGTTTCCCTTTCAACGGATAATTCTCGCGCACGTAAATGAGGTCTTTGTAGACCTCATCGGAGAGCACATAGACGCCGAGGTTGTTGCAAAGCTCCTCGACCTTGCGCAACGTCTCGACTTCCTGCACGGTGCCCGTAGGGTTCGACGGAGAGTTGATCATGACCGCTCGGCATCCCTGCACGACCTTCTCGAACGTTTCATAATTGATCTTGCCGTTCTCGAGCTCGTAATAGACGGGCATCATGCCCGCGAGCGTCACGTTATGCGGATACGAATAGTAGTACGGACGCGGAAGCGCGACCCGACCGCCCTGGACCGAGATCGCGCGTAAGACAAGGTCGATCGCCTCTGATGCGCCGTTGGTGACGACGATCTCATCGGCTGAAGCGCTCGGGTACTCCCGCGCGATAGCCTCCCGAAGCGTCAATTCGCCTTGTACGAGGCCGTATTTGAACCCGCGATAGCTTTGCAAAATGCTGTATGCGGAAGGCGGCGGCGGCAGATCGGGCTGGCCGGAGCCGAACGATATCAGCGCGTCGTTATCGGCGGTGCCTTTGCCGATGAAGAACGCCGGACTTTCGATCTGTGGCATATCAGGAGTCTATCATTTCGGGACTCCGAGCGGAATCGTCTCGTTAGAGGCCGCGGACCAGTTCCAAGAACTCGTCATTTCGCTCGTACTCGTTCTTGAACATGCCGAACGACGCGAACGCCGGTGAGAACAGAATTGTTCCGGTTTTCGTTCCGCTTATCGCGCTGCCGACGGCGTTCTGCAAGCTTGGGGCCTCGTCGAACGAAACGTTCGCGCGACGCAACTCGTCCGCGAGCCGAGCCGATCCTTTGTAATTCTCATGCGTAAGAAGAATAACGTGCGAAACGTGTTCCTGTATCGATGAAACGAGCTGCTTCAAGTCGAGACCTTTTTCCGACCCGCCGACGATCAAGGTGATGCCGGCTCCGAGCGCATCGAGCGCGGTGATCGTCGCTTCGGGTGTTGTCGAGTTGTTGTCGTTGTATATTTTTACTCCATTCACTTCGCGTACTAACTGCAAACGACCTTCGACTCCTTCGAATGACTCGACACCGATTTTTACTTCTTCATCGGAAAGTTGCAGCGCGTGCAGCGCGGCTGCGGCGAACGATGCGTTATCGCGATTATGTTCGCCGATGATTTTTAGGTTCCAACCGGTCGGGATCGGTTGCGGAACCTGCGGCGCGGCGGGCGGTTGCGTTGCGTTCACTTTTTCAAAAATATCTTTTCCGGTGAAAAGGAAATCCGTGCCGTGTTGGTATCGGAAAATATTCGCTTTGTCGGAAAAATATTCCTCCATACTCGGATAGTAATTCTGGTGGTCGGGCATCAGATTGGTGAATATTGAAATGTGCGGCGAGATCTCCAGATCGCCGAATCCCTGCAGCTGCCACGAATCGAGCTCAAGGACGACAATGTCGCCGTTCTCGACCTCGGGCAACATCGCAAGCGTTGAGACGCCGCGCACGTTGCCGCCGAGGTGCGACGCGCGCTTCGCGCGCTGCAATCCGTGAAAGATCATGTGCGATACGGTCGATTTCCCTCTTGTACCGGTCACCCCGACGATTGTCGCACCATTCTCCATCGCATGTTTCGCAAAAAGCGCCGTCGACATTGCAACGGGTACATTATTCCTTTTCGCGAGCGCGATTTCTTCTGAATTGAGCGGAACTCCGGCCGCTTTTATCACGAGATCCGCGTCGGTAAAATCTTTTTCATGATGCCCGCCGAGGTGGAATTCGATGTTGGGAGAGGTCTTCAGCCGCCGTACCGACTCCGCGAGCTGCGCGTCGGTCTTGACATCGGTCACAATGAGATGCGCACCGCAGTTCGCGAGGAATTCGGCGTCGCCGACCCCCCGTCCCAAAAGTCCCAAGCCGAGCAAAGTGATTTTCTTCCCTTCGAACGGCGCGCACGCGTTCTTCATCCGATCATTCTACTCCAAAAGGTATGTTATCCACATCTCCGGAACCGGAAGTTCGCCCGTGCCGGATGCATAATAACAGTCGCATTTGTTCGACTCCTTTTCGCGGGCAGACCTGACCACATTGAATGTGGTGAGGTCCGAACCTACCCGTGAAAAAGCCGACGCAAGCGAAAAATCATTTTTTATTATCAATATAAAGAGCTGCAACGTGTATGACCCTGACAATTACCAAGCGCGACGGAACGAAAGAACCCTTTAATGCGGACAAGATCAACCGCTCGATCGAACGAGCGTGCGCCGGTCTTCTCGATCCCATTTCGATGGTGACGCAGATCGCGACCGAGACCCAACTCACCCTCTACGACGGCATCACGACCGACGAAATGGACCACGCGACCATCAACGCCGCCGTCCAGAACATCAAAGAGGACATTGAATACGACAAGGTCGCGGTGCGCTTGCTCTTGAAGACGGTCTATCGTCGCGTTGTCGGGGAATACAACGACAATCCTTCCGAATTGAAGTCGAAACACAAAAAGCAGTTCGCCGTGCACATCAAGAAGTACGTCGATGGCGGGCTTCTCGACACGCGAATGCAGGAAAAGTTCGACCTCGATCGCATCGCCGCCGCACTCGACATCGAACGCGACGAGATCTTCACATACGCCGGACTCTCGACTCTGCTTGACCGCTACTCGATGCGCGATGAAAACCAGAAACGCATCGAGACGCCGCAATATTTGTTCATGCGAATCGCGATGGGGCTCTCGTACAACGAAAAGAATCCCACGGAAGCGGCGATCGGATTCTACGAAGCGATGTCGCGTCATCGCTACATCGCCGGCGGCTCGACGAATATTTCCGCAGGTACCATCCGCCCTGCACTTTCGAATTGTTTCCTCCTCGAGATCCACGACGACATGGACCACATCGCGAAATCCGTCGCGGACGTAATGAAAATCTCCAAAGCGACCGGCGGCATCGGTGTTTCGATCACGAAGCTGCGCGCAGCCGGCTCGCCGCTCAAATCGTCCAACACCGTTTCCTCCGGCCCGACACCGTTCGCGAAGATCATCGACACCGCGATCCGCGCCGTGCAACGCGGCGGCAAGAAGCTCGGCGCGCTCTGTTTCTATATGGAGAACTGGCACTACGACTTCCCCGAGTTCATCGACTGGAAGCACAACGCGGGCGACGACTATTTGCGCATGCGCACCGCGAACACCGCGGTGTTTATCTCCGACGAATTCATGCGTCGCGTGGAGAACGGCGACGACTGGTACATGTTCGACCCCAAAGAGGTGCCGGATCTCAACGAATTGTACGGACAGGCGTTCTCGAAGCGCTACTGCGAGTACGTCGAGCTGGCCAAGCAGGGCAAGATGCGCATGGTCAAGAAAATGCCGGCCCGCGAGCAGTGGCACGCAATACTCACCTCGCTCCAGTCGACCTCGCACCCGTGGCTCACATGGAAGGACCCCATCAATTTGAGGGCTCTGAACAACAACACCGGCACGATCCACATGTCCAATTTGTGCACCGAGATCTGCCTCCCGCAGGACAAGGACAACATAGCGGTCTGTAATCTCGCCTCTGTCAATCTCGCGGCTCACATCGAAGGGCGGCAGGTCAACTGGCACAAGCTCGAGGAGACCGTCCGTCTCACCGTTCGTCACCTCGACAATCTCATCGACATCAATACCCTCCCGATCGCGGAAGCGACCAAGAGCGATAAGGAGAACCGCGCGATCGGACTCGGCGTCATGGGCTTTTCGGACGCGCTCGAACAATTGAGCATGTCGTACGAATCCCCGCACGCGTGGGATTTTGCCGACCGCATCTTCGAATTCGTTTCGTACATGGCGATCGACGAAAGCGCGAATTTGGCACGCACGCGCGGCGTCTACGCTCACTTCAAAGGTTCCGGCTGGTCGCAGGGCAAAGTGCCGCTCGACACGATCGAGACCCTCGAGAAGGATCGCGGCA
>Ga0210396_10000587_pt1 | contig 46015 bp, 42 predicted proteins | sample IncBWH17OmetaG_FD_155466 | JGI IMG/M metagenome (GOLD analysis project Ga0210396, IMG submission 155466) | Forest soil microbial communities from Barre Woods Harvard Forest LTER site, Petersham, Massachusetts, United States - Inc-BW-H-17-O ... | reverse complement strand
GAGGGCTCTCGGGGTCCGCCGAAGGTAGGCACTCCAGCGACTCGGTGTCGCCGGCCAGCGCCACGACGCCCGCGTCCATCAAGAGCTCGGCGGCCTGCAGATTGATCCCCGCGTCCGCGTACAGCGCGAGCCGCTCGCGGTCGGGCCACGCCGAGAGATAGCCCGTGCGGATCAACGCGACATCCCCGGGGCGAATCTCGCTGCCCTGCGCGTCGAGCGTGCGCTCGATCTCCGCCGGACCGATCTCCGTGCTCGCGGGCAGCGCCTCGACGCCGAGCGCTCCCGCGACGTCCAGCAACACCCCGCGCGTGAAGATCGGCGGGATCGCCGCCGCGTCGTGCGTGAGGGGGCCGAAGTCGCCGAGATCGTGCTCCGGGGTGCTCGCGCCGAACCAGTGGTCGTCCGCTCCACAAGTCGCGTGGCAGAGCGCATCGATGTGCGTCCCCGTGTGCGCGCTGCCCGAGAGCAGCTCGCTATGGATGCCGAAGTTCACGGTGTTCACGCCCAGCCAGTCCCAGTCCTTCTGCACACGCACTCCCCGCGGCGTGCGATAGGTGAGAACCTGGAAGGGCGCGTGTCCGTCCCACTGAGGCATGCTCGGCCAGCGACCGCAGTCGAGGTCGTAGACGCGGCCGCCCCGGATCAGCTGCGCGGCGCGGACGACGCTGTCCGCGCCGAGCCCGTCGAGCGGGGTCGTGGCCGGCGAGCCACCCGGGCCATCGGGGCTCGCCTGCGGCGAAGCTGAACTGCTCATCGGACCTCCTTGGGTTGGATGCTCATACCGAACTCAGACCCCGCCGCTCCCAAGCGCCAGCGGCGCGACCTCGTCGAGCGCCGCCAGGAAGCGATCGACCTGCGCGTCGCTGCTCGCGGTGCAGACGCTGAAGCGCCCGTCGGGCGCGATCAACACGCCGCGCTCCAGCAGGCCCCGATAGATGTCTACGCGCGGCTCCCGCGCCAGCGCCAGCGCGACGCGCGCCGAGGCCGGGCGCTCGCGCGCGTTGTGCAAGCGGCCGATTCCCCCGTAGTTGGTCGCCGTGAGCGGCAGGTCGCGATCGCGACCGATCTCGCGCGCGCCCTCCGCCAGCCGCCGCCCCAGCGTGTTCATTCGCTCGATCGCCGGCTCGTCGAGCGCCGCGAGCACCGGCAGGCCGGCCGCCATCGCCACCGGGTGGCCATTGAAGGTCCCCGCGTGGCGGACCCGCGCGCTGCCCGCGCGGCGCGGATCGAAGACCGCCATCACGTCCGCTCGTCCGCCGACCGCTCCGATCGGGAAGCCGCCGCCGAGCGCCTTGCCCAGGCAAATCAGATCGCCCCGCAGCGCGTGGTGCTCGACGCCGGCCCCGCGGTAGCCGGTGCGCCAGCTGGCGATCTCGTCGAGGATCAGCAGCACCTCGTGCTCGGCGCACCAGCGCGCGAGCCCCAGCAGGAACCGCGGCTCACCCGGGATCGCGCCGGCCGAGTTGAGGAACACCTCGATCAGCACCGCAGCCAGCTCCCCGGCGCGCGGTTCAAGCACGGCAAGCGCCGCCTCGAGGTCGTTGTAGGGGAACACCGCCACGCCACCGAGCGCCCCCGGCGCCATCCCCCGCGTCTCCGCGAGCGCCTCCCCGGGGACGCTCCCGAACCGCGTCACGCCGACGTCGACGAGATCGTGACTGCCGTGGTAGCCGCCCTCGGCCTTCGCGATGTGCGGACGACCCGTGAACGCGCGCGCGGCACGCACCGCCTGCAACGTCGCCTCCGAGCCCGAATTCGTGAAGCGCACCAGCTCTACTCCCGTGAAGCGCTCGCACAGTCGCTCGCCGAGCTCCACCTCGGTGGGAACGGGAATTCCGAACGGTCCCCCGCGCTCGATCGCCGCCACGATCGCGTCGGTCACCGCCGGGTGGCGGTGACCGACCGCGGAGGCCGAGTAGTTCAGCAGGAAGTCGTCGACCTCGACGCCATCGGTGAGGACGATCCGTGCGCCGCGCCCGCGCTCGGCGTAGACGGGGAACGGTGACACGTGGGTCTGCGTGCGCGTGTTGCCCCCGGGCAGCGAGTCAGTTGCCCGCTCGTAGGTCGCTCGCGCCCGCGGCCAGCGCTGCGCGTAGCGCTCGCCGAGCGTCTCCGTGCCGGCGTCCTCGCTTGCGCTCACACCGGTGTCGCGCTTTCCCGATGCGGCCCGGCCAGTCCCCGCTTCACCCGCGGGCGAACCCAGACCAGGAACCACGCCAGCCCGACGGCGATCATCGCCAACGTCGTCAGCCCGATGTTGTGGTTGATGTCGGGGAGCGTCAGCGTGCCGACCAAGAAGATCTGCCAGATCAACGACGCGCACGCCACCGGCTTGCCCCAGCGCCCCAGCGAGAAGTTGCCGAACTGTTGCGGCAGCGTGCCGCGGCGCGCCTTGACGAGGTAGACCGCCGCGACGAGCGCGTACACGAGGTTGAAGCCGACGGATGCAGTTCCGAGGATGTATTCGAGTACTTTTTCAGAGATCAGCGCGGGGATCGCGAACATCGCGATCCCAAAGACCGCGGTGCCGATCAGCGCCGTGTACGGGGTCTTGAAGCGGACGTGCACTTTGCCGAAGAAGGTGCCGAAGGGCGCCATATTGTCGCGTCCGAGACTGAACAGCAGCCGCGCCGCACCGGCCTGGATCAGCAGCACGACCGAGACGAACGAGATCAGGAAGAGGATGTCCACGAGCTCCCGCATCGTCGATCCCCACTGGTACTGGATGATCGACAGCACCGGGTGCGCTTCGCCGAGGGTCGTGGAGATGTTGGGGCTCGCGTAGGAGAAGCCGACCAGCAGGATCAGGCCGGTGACCGCCACAGCCATCACCGACGCCAAGATCGTGCGCCCCGCCACCGTCGTCGCGTTGCGCGTCTCCTCGGCCAAGTCGGCGGGCAGCTCCCAGCCGGCGAATGTGTACGCGCCGAGCAGGAACGCCAGGATGAAAGCTCCGAAGTAGGCGCCGTGTGCGCCGGGCTGCTGGTGAAACAAGAAGGAGGCGGGGTGCGGGTGCACGACGATCGCGTACACGAACAGCACGATCGCGACGCCGACTCCGCCGACGATCTCGGTGACCACCGCGATGTTGTTGAAGGTCGTCGCGATGCGGATGCCCGCGATGTTGATCAACATCACGATCAGCGTCAGCGCGGCCGCGCCAAGGATCGTCGCGTTGCGTGTCGTTTCGATCCCGAACTCCGAGAGGAAGTAAGGGGTCACACCGTACGCCGTGCCCGCGGCGCCCACGCCAAAGCCGATCAGCCCGCAGACCGCGACGAACCAGCCGAAGTTTGGATTCGTCAGACGGCTCGCCCATTGGTAGGCATAGCCCGCCAGGGGGATGCGCCCCGCGAGATCGGCGAAGATCGAGGCGATCAGCATGCAGCCAAACGCGGAGAGTACCCATGTCCACAGACCACCCGTTCCCGCCTGTGTCAGCACGAATGGGAGGGTGAGGAGCACGCCGGTCGTGATCGACACCCCCGAGAACGAAGCCGCGAACGAGGAGAACCAGCCCATCTCCCGGTCGAGCTGCTGCTCGTACCCGAAGTGCTCGAGGATCTCGCCCTGCTGCTCGTCCGACGTGTATCTCGCCGGCGTCGCGCCGATCCGTCCCTCCAGTCCCTGTGTGCTCATCTTCCCCTCCTGTTTGCCCTATGTTCCGCTCACCAGGGACGACCGTCCCGGCAGCAGCTCCCCCGCCTCGGCGAAGCTGCGCGCCTCGCCGAAGGCGATCCACTCGGCGGCGAGGCGCCCCACGATCGGCGAGACCTGGATCCCATACCCGCCAACGCCGCAGGCCGCGATTACGCTCGCATTCTCCGGACACGGTCCCACCTGCGGCCTGCCGTCGGGGCTAACCGGGTAGAGCCCAGCCCAGCCCCTGCCGATCCGCGCGCCCGCCAGCGAGGGCAGGCGGTGGGGGAGCAGCTCCGCGAGCTCCTCCACATACGACTGCTCCACGCCCTCGAACCAGGCGTGCGGGTCGACCACCGGCTGCACCGCCTCCTCGCTGTGCAGGCCGCCGAGGAACATGTCGAAGGTCTCGTGACGGAAATAAAGTCCCGCGCGTCCTTCCGCGGGCGAGTAGTCCATCACCTCCGGCATCATGTAGTCGAGCGTGCGCGGCAGATGGATGCTCACCGCCTCGTGGCGCTGGGGCAGGATCGGCGTGCTCGTGCCCAGCTGCGCGCCGACCTCCTGCGCCCACGCCCCGGCGGCGTTCACCACGAGCTCGCACGTGAGCTCGCCGGCTGCCGTCCGCAACCGGTGACCCCCGTCGGCCAGCGCCTCTGCGCCCTCGCACCGCGCGTGGGTGAGGACGCGCGCACCCCCCGCCTGCGCCAGCTCCGCCAGCAGCGCGCAGTAGAGGTGACCGTCCACGAAGCCATCGCTGGGGCCGTAGAGGGCGGCGCTGACGTCGTCGCAGCGCACATCCGGGAACCGTCCGGCGATCTCCTGTGGGCCGAGGACCACCGCATCGTCGATCCCCAGCTCGCGCTGCACCGCGACGCTGCGCTCGAAGCGCCGCGCATCCTCCGCGGTGTGGCCAATGCGCAGGTAGCCGTTGCGCGTAAAGCGCAGTCCGTGGTCGCGCTCGAGCTCGAGGAACGCGCGCTTGCTGGGCACGCGCAACGCGATGTCGAAAGGGTCCACGTACTGCGTCTCGACCACGCCCACCGAGCGGCTCGAGGAGCCGCCCGCGACGTGCGTCGAGTCGATCACCACGACGTCGGATACCCCCAGCCTCGTCAGCTGCAGCGCCGTGCTCAGGCCGACCGCGCCGGCCCCGATCACGACCACCGAGGCGCGTGTGCTTACCACTTCGCCTGCGCCCTCGCTCGTAATGCCGGCAGGCGCCATCGGGAATGCGCACCGTGGCCGCTGGTGCGCCCACTCTCGGCCCGTCTACCCATAGCGCGGCCACTCATCGCGCGTCTGCTCACTGAGGGTTCAGCTGCCGACGAACGTCCGGCTCTGCTCGCGCATGTACCGCTGCAGGTAGTAGATCCCACCTGCCCCGACTCCCGTAGATCCGGAACCCTCCCAACCACCAAAAGGCTGTATACCAGGCCACGCCCCCGTCGTGGCGCCCGCCTCCCGGTTGACGTACACAACCCCCGCGGCGATCTCATTCACGAAGCGCTCGATCTCCGCCGGCTCACTCGCGTAGAGGCCCGCCGTGAGCCCGAAGGCGAGGCCGTTGGCGAGCGCCAGCGCGTCTGTGAGCGACTCCACCGATTGCACCGCTACGAACGGCGTGAACAGCTCCTCGCGCAGCACGCACGCGCGCTCTGGCGCGCGGACGCCTGACCCGCCCGCCGCACCCCCGCCGGAGCGGGCGTCGCGGGTGCCCGGCGCTCGCGCGCCGGCTGGGACCACGGCGAGCGCCGGCTCGACGTAGTTGCCGTGGCCGAGCTCGCCCGCGGCGAGGCTGCGCCCGCCGCACACCCGCCAGCCCGCCTCACGGCACTCGCTCACCGCCTCCAGCATGCGCTCGACCGACGCCTGCGAGATCACCGGGCCGACCCGCGTCGCCGGATCCAACGGGCTGGCCACCCGCACCTCGCGGCGGCATTCCTCCAGCCGCGTCACGAGCTCGTCGTGCGCCTCGCGCGCGACAAACACCCGCGAGCACCCCGAGCAGCGCTGGCCGCTGAAGCCGAACGCCGAGCGCGCGATGCCCAGCGCGGCCTTCCCCAAGTCCGCGCTCGCGGTCACGATCGCGGGGTTCTTGCCCCCCATCTCACAGATCGCCGGGCGCGGGCGATCGAGCGTAAAGCCGCGAAAGATCTTCATCCCCGTGGCGTAGGAACCCGTGAACGTGAGCCCCCCGAGCCCCCGGTTGCCGTATAGCCGCTCACCCAGGCGCTCCTCGGGGATCGTCAGCAGATGCAGCGCGCCCGCCGGAACGCCCGCCTGGCGAAACAGATCGAACACCGCGAGGCCGCTCAAATAGCCATGCGGGGAGGGCTTGGCGACGACCGTGTTGCCCGCGATCAAAGCGGCCGCGATCGGCCCCAGCAGCAGCGCCATCGGGAAATTGAAGGGCCCAATCACCGCCCACACGCCGTAGGGCCGCAGCACGCTGTAGGCGCGCTCGCTGCCGCCGTGCTCCCCGAGCTCCGTCGCGAACCCCGCATTGGCGACCATCTGATCGCAGTAGTAGTCGACCAACACCGCGCACTCGTCGACCTCGCCCAGCGCCTCCAGCAGCGGCTTGCCGACCTCGTGCGCGAGGATCGCCGCGAGCTCATAGCGGCGCTCGGCGACGAGCTTCGCGACGCCGCGCACGATCTCGACCCGTGCCCGCCAGTCCAGCGCGGACCACTCGCCGAAGCAGTCCCGCGCAGCGGCGACCGCGCGCTCGAAGTCCTCGATCGACGCCGTCGCAAAGCGTCCGATCGACACCCGGCTGTCGTGCGGCGAATACTCCTCCTCCCACCCGTCCCCACGCAGCGCCGTGCCGTTGACGTAGAACGGGTGCTGCTCCCCAAGCCCGCTCCCCACACGCGCGACGGCCTCGCTGAACGCGCTCGCCTGACTCTCGCTGGATGTGAAGGTCTCGTAGGTGACCCGCGGTGCGCTCATCGCCATCGACCTCGCGTCGTGTGTCTGTGTGTCCTGCCCGTCGTGTCCTGTCGGTTCTCTGGTGCAGGTTGTCGTGCTGTGCTCTGTAACGCGCCCTGGGCGTGCCGTGCCAGTTTGCCCAAGCTCTAAGCTAGCGCCTCACGCAGATGCGGGGGGACGCATCCACAGCACGCGCAAGCCATGGACCAACCCGTGATCATCACAGCCGCCGTCACGGGCAGCGTGACGTCCGCGCGACAGACCCCGCACGTCCCGCTCACCGTCGAGCAGATCGTCGAGGCCGCCGTCGAGAGCTGGCGCGCCGGCGCCGCGATCATTCACCTCCACGCCCGCGACGAGACCGGCACGCCCACCCAGGACGGCGCGATCTACCGCCGACTCGTCGAAGGCATCCGCGAACGCGACTGCGAGGCGATCCTGAACCTGAGCACCGGCAGCGCCGGCGGACGCGCGGAGCTCGACGAGCGGCTCGCGTGCCTCGAGCTGGAACCCGAGCTCGCCACTCTCGATTGCGGCTCGATCAACTTCGGCGACGAGCGCGTCTTCAGCAACCCCTTCTCGTTTCTGCGCCGCGCCGCCGAGCGCATGCACGCGCTCGACATCGCGGTCGAGATCGAGACGTTCGACACCGGCATGATCCAGAACGGCCTGCGGTTGATCGGAGAAGGGCTGATCAAGGGGCCCGGCATCTGGCAGTTCTGCCTCGGGGTTCCCGGGGGCGCCCCCGCCGATCTACAGACGATCGCCCACCTCCTCAGTCGCCTCCCCAGCGGCGCGATCTGGAGCATGCTCGGAATCGGACGCCATCAGCTTGAGGTCAATGTCCTGAGCCTCCTCTATGGCGGCCACGTGCGGACTGGCCTGGAGGACAACGTCTATTACCGCCGCGGCGAGCTCGCGCGCAGCAACGTCCAACTCGTCGAGCGCATCGTCCGCCTCGCCGACGAATTCGATCGCCCGATCGCCTCACCCGCGGACGCCAGGCGTCTGATCGGTGTGCGCGACCAGTCGCAGCTTGGATGATGCCACGATCATGGACACCACGAACCCGGCGCACAGCCGCAAACCACGACAGCGAGGAAGCATGACATCCACATCCGATCCGGTCATCCTCGCCGCCGTCCGCACCCCCGTCGGGCGCTACGGCGGCGCACTCGCGCACATCCGCCCCGACGACCTCGCCGCGCTCGCGTTGCGGGGCGCAGTCGCTCGCCTGCCATCCCTCGACCCCAGCACGATCGAGGAGGTCTACCTCGGTTGCGCCAACCAGGCCGGCGAGGACAACCGCAACGTCGCCCGCATGGCGCTGCTGCTCGCCGGGCTGCCGCAGGAGATTCCCGGCGTCACAGTCAATCGGCTCTGCGCATCCGGACTCTCCGCGGTCGTCTGCGCCTGTCAGGCGATCCGCTCCGGCGAGATCGAGGTCGCGCTCGCCGGCGGCGTCGAATCGATGAGCCGCGCGCCGCTCGTGCTCGGCAAGGACGAGAAAGCCTTCGCGCGCGGCGATCGCACGATCTATGACACCACGATCGGCTGGCGCTTTCCCAACCCCCGCATGGCCGAGCTGTTTCCGCTGGAGAGCATGGGGGAGACCGGCGAGAACGTCGCCGAGCGCTGGGGTATTAGCCGCGCCGACCAGGACGCCTTCGCGTTGGAGAGCCAGCGCCGCTGGGCCGCCGCCGATGCCGCCGGGCGCTTCGCCGAGGAGCTCCTGCCCGTCGGCGAGGTCCAGCGCGACGAGCATCCCCGGCCCCAGAGCACGCCCGCGGCGCTCGCCAAGCTGCGCACCGTCTTCCGCGACGGCGGCACCGTCACCGCCGGCAACTCCAGCGGCGTCAACGACGGCGCCGCCGCGCTCGTGATCGCCTCCGCCGCGGCCGCCGCGCGCCTCGGCTTGGAGCCACTCGCGCGCTTCGTCGGCTCCGCCGCCGCCGGCGTCGATCCCCGCGTGATGGGCGTCGGGCCGATCCCCGCCGTACGCAAGCTGCTCGCACGCGCCGGCACCACTGTCGCCGACCTCGACCTCATCGAGCTCAACGAGGCATTCGCATCCCAGAGCCTCGCCGTGATCCGCGAGCTCGGCCTCGACCCCGCGCGCGTCAACGTCAACGGCGGCGCGATCGCGATCGGGCACCCGCTCGGAATGAGCGGCGCGCGGTTGGTCGTCTCGCTCACGCACGAGCTCCGCCGCCGCGATGCGCGCCTCGGCCTCGCCACGCTCTGCGTCGGCGTCGGGCAGGGCCAGGCCGCGCTGTTCGCCCGCGGAGGCTGAGCCGGAGCTCGCTCCGCGTTCAGAGAGCATTCAAATTTGGGAGAACTTTACCGTAGCGAATAGTTCATTGGCGAAAGGAACTGCTTAAATTGACACCCAAGCTTGCGGCTCGCTGAAGCTCGAACGCGCAGCGCGTCCAGCGCCGCTAAAGGAAAGCGGTGCCCGCTGCCGATGAGGGAGCCGTGAGGCTCATTTCGCGAATGCTCGCCGCTCGTGCCCGGACACTCCCGCGTCCCCGCCTGACGTCTCCCGCAACGCATCCCGCGGCATCCCCGCGACAGCGTGCGGCGCACACCGCCAAGCAGCTCGCGACCCATCCCGCCACGCTGCCCGCGGCGTTGATCGCCCTGTGCCTCTCGCTCGCCGTCCTCGCCACGCCCGCCGCCGCATTCGTCGAGAAAGTCGGGATCACCAAGGTCGGCCTGCAGCCGCGCGAAGTGTCCCGCTACTGGGAAGGCGACCTGAAGCGCAACGGCCTCGGCAAACTCGAAGCCGAAGCGAACCTGCCCGCCACGAAATTTGCAAACAACGAAGGCGCTCCCGTGATGCACAACGTCGACACCTACGCGATCTTCTGGGACCCGCAGGACTTCTACCACGGCGACTGGCAGGGCCTGATCGAAGGATTCCTCGCCAACCTCGGTCACGCCGGGACCCAGCTCGCCAGCGTCTTCGCGGTCGACGCGCAGTACACCGACGCGACCAATTTGCCGGCCGCGAGCCATTCCGCGTTCCTCGGCGGCTACACCGACACGACTCCCTATCCCGGCCCCGAAGCCGGCTGCGTGAACCCCAACCGCTTTGAATTCGGCGCCCCGCTTTTCGAAGAAACCACGCCGGTCTGCCTCACCGACGCGGAGGTTCAGCGGGAGCTCACGAACTTCGTCGCGCAGCACAACCTGCACAAGGGCATGGAAACGATCTTCTATGTACTGACGCCCCCCGGCGTGTCGGTCTGCGTTAGCGAAGGCCACTGCTCGGAATTCAAAGGCACGATCGCCGTGATCGAAAAAGACGAACAGGAAAAAGCGACCGCCGAAAGCAAACACGAAACCTACATCGAACCGCCGGAATACAAGAGCTACAAGAACAGCTTCTGCAGTTACCACAGCGCGATCGGCGACGGCGACGCCAACACGATCATCTACGCGGCGATTCCCTGGACCGCAGGCGGCGAGGGCGACAACCACCTGTCCGCGGCGGACAACGCTCCCGGCTATGACTGTCAGGACGGCGGCTTCGGGCCCGGCACGCTGCCCAACGGCGAATTGCAGGAAAAAGAGAAAGAAAAGACGGCAACCCCCAAGGAAGAAGAAGAATTCTACGCGAAAACAAAGGAAGAACAGCGCAAGCAGCGCGAAGCCGAAGCGATGGGCCTCGAGAACCAGCACGATCAGGAGCCCAACCAGCTCGCCGGCAAGCGCAGTATCGATGGCTCGTTCGACACCGGACTGGCCGATCTGATCGTCAACCAGATCGCCGTCGAGCAGCAGAACACGGTCACCGATCCGCTGCTCAACGCGTGGCAGGACCCCGCGGGCAACGAGGTGACCGACGAGTGCCGCAACTTCTTCGCCCCCACCACCGGAGGCAGCCTCGCGGCGGAGCCGGAAACGCGTGCCGGCACGCTCTACAACCAGTCGCTGAGCGGCAAGAACTACTACCTCAACAGTGCCTTCGATCTCGCCGCGCTGGAGCTTCCCTACCCGGGCGTCCAGTGCCGCACCGGCATCGAACTCGAACCGCAGTTCAGCGACCCCAACCCCGTCAACGCGGGCGAAATCGTCGGCTTCAACGGGATGCAGTCCGACGTCACACTGAATGCCGGCACCGCGTACTCGGCCAGCGGGGAAGCCAAACCCACCTACGCGACCTACAAATGGAATTTCGGTGACGGCTCGCCCGAAGTCACCGGTTACGCGCCCGGCGCGCCCGCCGAAAACCCGCCCGCGACGCTCTGCGCAGAGCCCTGGCTCTCACCGTGCGCCGCCAGCACGTTCCACTCCTACCAGTACGGTGGCATCTACACGGTGACGCTCACGATCACCGACGTCGGTGGCAACACCGCGACCACCTCGAAGGTGATCACAGTAGCCGGACCCCCGCCACCCGCGCCGACGCCCACCCCGACTCCGACGCCCAGCCCCAGCGGCGGCGCAAGCCCCGCGGCCACGCCGGCTGCGAGCTCGCCCGCCCCGAGTCCAGGCTCCGGCTCCGGATCGACGCCCCCCGTGCTGCCCGGCCCCATCGCCACCGCGGCGGCCGTCTCCAGCTCGCTCAAGCAGGTCTCGCGCAAGGGGCTCGTCGTGCACTACAACGTCAACGAGCAGGTCGCCGGCCGCTTCGAAGTACTGCTCGCGGCCTCCACCGCGCACAGTCTCGGCATTGGCGGTCGTGCCGCGAGCGAACTCCCGGCCGGCACGCCGCAGTCGCTGGTGATCGGCCAGGCGCTGCTCGTCACCACGAAGGGCGGCCACAGCTCCGTACGCATCAAGTTCTCCAAGCGCACCGCCAAACACCTGCGCCGCGCCAAGACCGTCACGCTGATGCTGCGCCTGAAAGTGCGCAACGCCGCCAAGAGCCCGATCTTCACGACGGTCTTCAGTACCGTCTCGCTGCACCGCTGAGCGCTACAACCCCGGCCAGTGCCGCGCGACGAAGCCCGCGTTGGAGCGGATGTCGGGCTGCCAGCGCGACGCGTAGGTGCCGCTGCGCCCGACCGTGTCGTAGCGCATCCAGCGCCCGCCGATGTTCACATACATGTAGACGTGACCCGCGTTCGCATAGATCGTGATCCACTTGCCCGGCCCCGGTTCGCCCCAGCTCTCCAGTGCCCCCGACGTCTCGGGTGCACTCAGCAGGCCGCCCGCCGCCAACGCGTAGCTGACCGATCCCGAGCAGTCGTAGGAGTTGGACACGAACGATGCGTGGCCGCCCCCGTATACGTAGGGAAAGTCCGCGATCGCGTTCGCGCCGGCGATCACGCGCTGCACGACTTCCGGGATGCCCTGCGGGATCGCCAGCTGGCCATCCCCCCCGATCGAGTCGCCGCCGGGGACGATCGAGGTCGTCGCCGCTTCCTGCTTCTGCGCGGCACGTTCGACGGCATGCATCTGCTTGAGCTCCGCACGCACTTCCGCGTTCGACTGCGCCCCCGGCGCGAGCACTTCTTCGGCCGCCGCCGCGGGCTTGGTCGCGAGCGCGTGGTGCACCGCGGCCGGGGCCACCGGGAAGCTCTTGGCTTCTTCGGGGTCGCGCGTCTCCGCGACCGCGCGCCGCGCGGAGGCGCCGCGTGACGCGGCGGTCGAACCCGCTGCCGCTGAGCCCTCGGCGCGGGCGCCCGCGGCTGTCGAGGAGCCCGTCGCTGTCGAGCCCGCTCCTGTCGAGCCCGCTCCTGCCGAACCCGCTGCCGCGTTCGCCGTTGCCGCGTCGACACGCGGCCTGGCGCCGGCGCGCTGCGAGCCGCCGACCGCGAGCACTAGCACGAGCACGACGCCCACGACGACCAGCGCGGCGCCCAGCAGAGCGCCCGCCAGCGAGTACCGCGACAATCCTGGGCGCGGCGCGCCCGTGCCGGCTGTCTGCTGCGAAGCCACTCCCGCACAGGCTAGCGGGCGCTCGGACTCGTGTCTCGGCTACCCTGAGCGGATGCAAGACGAGGCGACCGCTGGCCCGATCCACCGCTCGGGCGCTCCGCTGAGCTCGCAGGCGCTGAACGCGCAGGCGCGCCCGCACGTGCGCATCCTGCACGGGTTGCGCAAGCCCGCCAACTGGTTACAGCTGGTGCGCTTCGGCATCGTCGGCGGCAGCGGGTTCGTGGTGAACCTCGCGGTGTACGCGCTGTGCGCACAGGCGATCGCGATCGACTACCGCGTATCGAGCGTGCTCGCGTGGCTGGTCGCGGTGCTGAACAACTTCCTGCTCAACCGCCACTGGACCTTCGACGCCGCCGCGGGCAACGCGCGCTTCCAAGCGCCGCGCTTCTTCGTCGTGAGCCTCGTGGCGGAGGTGTTCAGCCTGCTGCTGTTGACCGTTCTGGTGGAGAGCGCGGGGATGGGCAAGGTCCCGGCGCAGGCGCTGGCGGTAGCGGTCTCGATGCCGCTGAACTTCCTCGGCAACAAGCTCTGGAGCTTCCGGGCGACCTGAGGCGAGGTCCGTCGTGCGCGGCGCGCGGTGAATGCGCCGCTACCGGGTACCTATACTCTGGATTCCCCACAGCGGAGGACTTTCCGTGCAGGAGATGGTCATCTACGGCGTGAGCTTCGACATGGTCGGCAAGCAGCCGATCGTGTTGCTGAAGACGGTCGAGGGCAGCAAGTTCCTGCCAATCTGGATCGGGCATCCCGAGGCTGCCTCGATCCTGATGAAGTTGCAAGGCGCGAGCACCCCGCGGCCGATGACCCACGACCTGCTCTGCGACGTGCTCGGCGAACTGGAGGTCCGCTGCACCCAGGTCGCCGTCACCGAGCTGCGCGAGAACACGTTCTTCGCCTCGATCACCCTCAGCGTCAATGGCCGTGAGCTCGAGATCGACTCGCGCCCGAGCGACGCGATCGCGCTCGCCGTGCGCTCCGGCGCGCCGATCTTCGCCGCCGAGGAGGTCATCGCCGAGTCCGCGATCGAATTCGAGCAGAACGAGGAGGAGTCCGAGGACGTCGTCGAGCAGTTCAAGGAGTTCCTCGATCAGGTCTCCCCGGAGGACTTCGCGGCCGGCGACTCCTAACGCGTGAACGCGCTCTGCAGAATCCGCGCGACGAGCGCCTCGAGGTCGAGCCCCGCGACCTCCGCCGCCATCGGGAGCAGGCTCGTTTCGGTGAGGCCCGGCACCACGTTGGTCTCCAGCACGCTCAGCTCGCCGCTGTCGTTGTCCAGCATCATGTCGATACGCGCCACGCCGTGGCAGCCGAGCAGCTTGAACGTCGCGAGCGCCAGCTCCTGCGCGCGTGCGGTGGTCTCGGCGGGCAACTCCGCCGGGCACACGAACGTGGTCATCCCGATCTCATACCGCGACTCGTACGCGTAGAAGTCCTGCTCGCGCGGGATCGCCTCGATCACCGGCATCGCCACCGGCTCGGGAGTGCAACCCGTAGCGCGACCCGTACGCGTAGACCGCCCCTCCTCGGAGTCCAGCACCGAGACCGCGAGGTCGCGGCCTTTGACGTAGCGCTCCAGCACGACCTTGCGATCATAGGAGAGCGCTCCCACGATCGCGCTCGGCAGCTCGTCGCTGGAATGCGCGAACTTCACGCCGAGCGCGGAGCCCTGGCTGGCCGGCTTGACCACCATCGGAAACCCCAGCTCGCGCGCGATGACAGGCAGCGCCGCCGCCACCCCGAGCTCCCTGACCGCGCTCTCCTTGAAGGCGCGGAAATCCGGCGTCGGAATGCCGGCCTCACGCATCAGATACTTAGCGAGCGCCTTGTCCGTGCAGCGCATGCACGCGGCAGGCCCCGAGCCCGTGTAAGGGATGCCGATCGCCTCCAGCAATCCCTGCACGGTGCCGTCCTCGCCGTCGCGGCCGTGCAACGTCACGAACGCCGCGCGCGGTCGATGCTCCAGCAGTTCGCCGAGCAGTTCCGGTCCGGCGTCGATCGCGACCACCTCGTGCCCCAGGGTTTTCAAAGCGTGTTGCGCACGCTCGCCGGAACGCAGCGACACCGTGCGCTCCAGTGACGCCCCGCCCTTGAGCACCACCACCGGCCTGCGCCCCTCCGCGTCCGCGTCGCCGGCGAGCCGCAGGTGCGCGCGCCTGCTGGGTGCCTGTTCTGCGCCCGCCCCGCCGCGAGCTGCCCCGCCCGTGCTCATTGCCTCCGTCGCTGCCGACCGTCCGGGCGCAGCGCGTCGGCGAGCGCTGCCGCGGTTGAATCCCCCGCTTCTCCGTCGCCGGCACCCGCAGGAGCCGGCGACGCCGCCCGTGGGGTGCGAGCGAGCGAGGCGGGGGCGGGCGGGGACCCCATCAATGCACCGAACAGACCGGTGTCGCCACCCATGAGCTCGCCGATGCGCCGAATGCCCTCGCGGATCGCCTCGTCCGGGAGCCCCGCGAAGTTCAGGCGCATCGAGGAGCTGCCGCGGCGTCCATCCATGTACGCGGCGCGCCCCGGCACGAACGCGACATCCTCCGCGCGTGCCAGCAGGTTGGTGGTGTCGACGCCGCCGCGAAGCGTCGCCCAGATGAACAGACCGCCCTGCGGCGTCGTCCACTGCGCGCGGTCGCCGAAATGCTCCTCCAGCGCCGCGAGCATCGTGTCGCGCCGGCGCCCGTAGAGGGTCCTCAGCTCGGTCAGGTAGGCGCGCCAGTCGTGCTCGCGGAAGTAGGCCGCCACGAACAGCTGCGTCACGGGCGAGGAGCATAGGTCGGCGCCCTGTTTGCCGAGGTTGAGCTTCTCGAGCACCGGCCGCGGCGCCACCGCCCAGCCGAGGCGGATGCCGGGGGAGAGGATCTTCGAGAAGGTGCCGAGATAGATCACGAAGTCGGACTTGCCGTCGCGGTCGGCGTTGGTGGCGTCCAGCGAGTAGAGCGTCGGAAGTGCCTCACCCTCGTAGCGCAAGAGGCCGTAGGGATTGTCCTCCAGTACCAGCAACTCCCGTTCACGCGCGATTTGCACCAGGCGCCGGCGGCGCTCCAGCGACATCGTCACGCCGCCGGGGTTCTGGAAGTTGGGGATCGTGTAGATGAACTTCGGACGGCGATTTTCGCTTTGCAAGCGCTCGAGCACTACCTCCAGCGCATCGATCGGCATCCCGTCCGCGTCCATCTCGATCTGCACCACGTCCGCCTGGTAGGCACCGAACGTCGGCACCGCGCCGGGGTAGGTGGGGGCCTCGGCGACAATCACGTCGCCGGGGTCGATCAGCGCCTTGCAGACCAGGTCGATCACCTGCTGGCCGCCGGTCGTGACGATCATCTCCTCCGTGCTCACCGCGGTTCCCTCCTCGGCCATCACCTGCACGATGCACTCCATCGTGACGCGCATGCCCTCCGTCGGCCCGTACTGCAGTGCCCGCGCCGTCGAGTCGGCGGCTACGTGCGCCATCAGCTCGGCGTAGAGCTCCGGCGGGAACGTGCTCGTGTCCGGCAGGCCGCCCGCGAGCGAGATCACGTCGGGCCGTTCGGTGAGCGCCATCATCTCGCGCATCGCCGAGGAGCGCATCCCGCGGGTGCGCGTCGCGAACAGCCGCTCGTAGCGGTCGAGGTCGTGCGCAGTCGGGCGGGCCCGGCGGGTGGGTGGGCTCTCATCCTCTATCGTCATGGCGCTTCGCACCGTAGCGCACGCGACGCGCGGCGGTGCAAGCGCGCCACCCATGAACGGCCTCGTCTTCTACATCGGTCTCGGGCTCGGGCTCGCGCTCGCCGCGGGCCTGCGTCCGTTCCTGCCGGCGCTGCTCGCGGGCGCGCTCGCCTCCGGCGGCGACCTCGGCGTGAGCTTCGCGCACAGCGGCTACGCGTTCCTGCAAGCCGGGTGGTGGCTGCTCGCGCTGACCGTCGCGTTCGTCGTGGCATGGGGGTTGCAGCTCGGACTCGGGGTCGCGCGCGTCGAGAGCGGGCCGCTCGGCGCCGCCTGGGCCGGGCTTGGGCTGGGGATCGCGGCGGTGCTGTTCGCCGGCACCCTCGGCGAGCACGGCGACGCCAGCTGGCCCGGGCTGGTCGGGGGCGTTGCCGCCGCCGCGCTCGTGCAGGCCGCGACGCGCCCGCTGCTCGCTCGCGTCCGCGCGCGGCTGCCCGACCGCGGCGCGCGGGAAGCCGTCACGCTGTACGTCGACTCGGTCGCGCTCGTGCTCGCCGCGCTGGTCGCGCTGCTGCACCCGCTCGGCTACCTCGCGCTCGCGCCGTTCGCCTGGCTCGCGCTCGCCGCGCGGCGCCGCGCGGGCGAGAAGTACGCCGGGCTGCGCATCCTGGGACGCTGAGCCTTGGGCGCGCCAAAGCTGGTGCTCTGCGTGATCGACGCGATGGCGCCCGCGCAACTCGAGCGCGCGGTCGCAGAGGGCGCGGCGCCGGTGCTCGGCGAGCTGATGCGGCGCGGGCGCTACGTCCCGGACTGCGCCGCCGCGTTTCCCTCCGTGACGCCGGTCTGCGCCGCCGCGATCACCACCGGCGCGGCCCAAGAGCGCCATCACATCCCCGCGATGAACTGGTACCACCGCGCCGAGTCGCGCTACGTCGAGTACGGCTCGAGCTTTCGCGCCTCCCAGCGCGTCGGGATCGCGCGCCAGCTCACCGACACCGTCTACAACATGAACCGCGCGCACCTCGCCGCGCAGCCGCTGACGGTCTTCGAGTCGCTCGACGACGCCGGTGTACGCACCGCCGGGACGACCTACCTGATCTACCGCGGCCGCCACCGCCACGAGCCGCGCCGCGACAGCGCGCTCACGCGGCTGGCCTCGAGCACGCTCGCGCGCCATCCGGTGATGGGTCCGCGCGAGCTCTTCTACGCGGACATCTTCGCGAGTCGCCGCACCGGCTGTCGCTCGACGCTCGGAATGCCGGGCGTGCGCGACCAGCACAGCGGCTGCGTCGGTGCGTACATGGTGCAGCACGACCTCTGCGACTTCATGCTGCTCTCGCTGCCGGACAACGACTGGCACTCCCACAAGCATGGGCCCGAGGGTCAGGTGCAGTCGCTCGCGCTCGCGGATCTGCAGCTCGCACGGGTCGTCGACGCTGCGGGCGGCATCGACGAGTTCCTGGCCGAGTACGCCGTGATCGCGATGGCCGACCACTCGCAGGCGCTGGTGGAGCGCACGCTCGACCTGCAAGCCGCGCTCGCGGAGCTCGCGGTCCTCGGGCCGAGCGCGAGGGCCGGTGGAAGCGGTCGCCGGGCCGCGGAGGAGAAGGCCCGCATCGCTGTGTGCCCGTCGCAGCGCGCAGCGATGGTCTACGTGCTCGGCGAGAGCCACGCGGAGAAGCTGCGCTCGGACGTCGTGCGTCGTGCGCTCGCGCTCGACGGCGTCGAGCTCGTGATGTGGCTGCAGTGCGACGCGCAGGGCGTCGCGATCGAGGGCGTGATCGCGCGCCCCTCCGTCGGCGAGCTGCGCTTCGCGCCCGGCGGGCCGGTACACGACGCGCGCGGCGGCCAATGGCATCTCGACGGCGAGCTCGCCGTGCTCGCCGCACGCGTGCGCGACGGTCTCCTGGAAGCCCCCCATTATCCCGATGCGCTCGCACGCGTCTGGCCGGCGCTGCTCTGCCCGACCTCCGGCGACGTCCTGCTCTCGGCGGCCCCCGGCTACGAGTTCCTCGATTGGGGCGGCCAGGCGCACGTCGGCGGCGGTAGCCACGGCTCGCTGCGCGCCGAAGACTCGCTCGGCGCGCTCGTCATGTGCGGGCTCGCCGACGAGCGGGCCCCTTCGGCGCACGACGGCGCGCCCACGTCGCGGGCACCCGGTCAAGCGCCGTCGCGTCCGTCCGGCGAAGCGCCGTCGCACGCGTCTGGCGGCGCGCCGCGGCAGTGGTCGATTCGCGATGTCGCGCCGCTGGTCCGCGCGCATTTCGGGCTCGCCGCGGAGTGACCGCGGGCGTCGGGGCGGCTCGTGAGTGGACTTCTATTTTTGGGGCCCCGCACCTCCCAAAATATCCAGATATCTCGATATCTTCAAGGTTGCTACATCGCAAAAAAACAAACACCTCCCCCGCTGCCTGCCCGACCGACCGCGCTGGCGTGTAGCCGCGAGTACCCTCGGGCGATGCGCCGCACGTTCGCCGCGATCGCACTGAGCTGCTGCTGCCTGCTGGCGCTGTCCGCTCCCGCCGTGGGCGCGACGCACCGCGGTGCGAGTACCGCGGCGAGGACCGGCGGTGCGAGCACCGCGGCGAGCACCGCGGCGAGTACCTCCGAAGGGCCGATTCCCGTGGCGCCCTCCTCGATCCCGCCCGTCGGGCGCCGCCTGTCGGCCGATCAGGTGCTCGAAATCGCCAACCGCCTGCCGAAGCTGCGCAGTGTGCGCCACGAATACCGCGGCTCCTACGGCGGCGCGTACCTGAAAGGGCCCGGGCGCTGGCAGGTGAGCTACTTCTCGCGCTCGCAGAAGGAAATCGGGCAGGTCATCATCGCCGAAAACGGTCGCGTGCTCGAACAGTGGACGGGCTTTCAGGTCGCGTGGACGATGGCGCGCGGCTACCCCGGCGCGTTCGGGCGGCACGTCAACGCGCTCTACATCTGGCTGCCCCTGTGCGTGCTGTTCATGGTGCCATTCGTCAATTGGCGCCGCCCGTTCGCGCTGGCCCACCTCGACCTGCTGGTACTGCTCTCGTTCTCGGTCTCGCTCGCGTTCTTCAACCACGGGAACATCTACGCGTCGGTCCCGCTCACCTATCCGCCGCTGCTCTACTTGCTCGCGCGGATGCTCGCACTCGCGCTCTGGGGCAAGGGCGCCGGTCGCCCGCCTCGCTCGTGGATTCCGACACCGTGGCTGGCGGTCGGCGTAGTCTTCCTGCTCGGCTTTCGCATCGCGCTGAACGTCACCGACGCCAACGTGATCGACGTCGGCTACGCGGGAGTGATCGGCGCGCAGCGAATCACGGACGGCAAGCCGCTCTACGGCCACTACCCCGCGGACAACGAACACGGCGACACCTACGGGCCGGTCAACTACGAGCTCTACGTGCCCTTCGAGCAGATCTTCGGCTGGAGCGGAACCTGGGACGACCTCCCCGCGGCGCACGCCACCGCGATCGTCTTCGACCTGCTCGCGGTCGCACTGATCTTCCTGCTCGGCCTGCGCATCCGCGGCCCGGCGCTCGGCGTCGCGCTCGCCTACGCCTGGGTCGCCTATCCGTTTACGCTCTACGCGCTGGAGAGCGACAGCAACGACACGATCGTCGCGGTACTGCTGCTCGCCGTCCTGCTCTGCGCGAGCTCGCCACCCGCGCGGGGAGTCTTCGCGGCGCTCGCCGGCCTCACGAAGCTCGCGCCGCTCGCGCTCGCGCCGCTGCTGGCGACGCACGCTCTGCGCGAGTTGCCCGCCCGCCGCCGGCCGCTCGCGTTCGCGCTGTTCGGAGGCGCCTTCGCGGTGACGGTGCTGCTCGTCTCGATCCCCGCGCTCGCGCACGACTCGCTGCACGAGATCTACGAGCGCACGATCGCCTACCAGGAGAATCGCGGCTCGCCGTTCTCGGTGTGGGGCCTCTACGGCCTGCACGGGCTGCGCAGCGCGGTGCAGGCCATCGCGGTGGCGCTCGCGCTCGCGCTCGCCGTCGTCCCACGCCGGCCCGGTGTCGCCGCTCTCGCGGCCGCGTCAGCGGCGATCCTGATCGCGCTCCAGCTCGGAATCGAACACTGGTTCTACCTCTACATCCCGTGGTTCTTCGGGCTCGTGATGGTCGCGCTGCTCGCGCGCGAGGGAGAGATCAAGCCGCCGCGGGCGGCGTCGGACGCGGCATCAGGATCTGCTCGATCGAGTCCGCTCGCAGTCGCCTAGCGCAGCGGATCACGACCCCGTTCAGCCAGGGGTCCTCCGCGGAGGTCTCGAAGCGAATCGGCATCTGCGTGACGAGCGCCTGCACGGCCTGCTCACGCTTGACGCCGATCACGCCGCCGCGCGGCCCGGTCATGCCGACGTCGGTGATGTACGCGGTGCCTCCCGGCAGTACCCGCGCGTCCGCGGTAGGGATGTGGGTGTGGGTGCCGACGACCGCGCTCACACGCCCGTCCAGGTACCAGCCCAGCGCGACCTTCTCGCTCGTCGCCTCCGCGTGCATGTCCACGAGCACGTGATCGACCTCGCCGAGCTCCTTCAGCGCCGTCTCGATCTCGACGAACGCCGAGCGGCCCGCGCGCAGGTAGAGGCTGCCGCTCAGGTTGATCACCCCGAGGCGCAGACCCTCCGGGGAGCTCACGACGCAGACCCCGCGCCCGGGCTGCCCGCGCAGGTAGTTCGCCGGCCGCACGATCCGCGGCTGACTGTCGAGGTAGGGATAGATCTCACGGCGGTGGTAGGCGTGGTTGCCGAGCGTGATCGCGTCGACACCCGCCGCGAGCAGCTGGTCAGCGGACTTCGGCGTGATCCCGAGGCCGCCCGCGACGTTCTCGCCATTGACGACCACGAACGTCGGCGCGTAGCGCTCGCGCAGAATGGGCAGGCACTCCAGCAGCGTGCGCCGCCCGATGCTCCCCACGAGGTCGCCGACGAACAGGATCGAGGCCGACGCCTCAGCCATACTCTGCCCATGACGGGAGGGACGTGAGCGTCGAGGAGCAGCAGGCGCCCGAGGCGGCGCCGCCGGCCGAGCAGGAGCGCGAGCTCACCGACGAGCCTCGCCGCGACGTGCCGGAGCCCCCGCGTGTGGTCGTGCGGCGCTGGGTCCAGCTCGTACTGCTGCCGCTGATCCTGATCGCGCTGTGGGTGCTCGCGCGCGCGGCGGGCAAAGTGCTCGTGATCTTCGTGGTGGCTGCCATCATCGCGCTGATTCTCAACCCGGCCGTCGCACTCGTGCAGCGCGGACGTCTTCCGCGCGGCCTCGCGGTGCTGGCCGTGTACGTCGCATTCTTCCTCACCCTGGTCGGAGTTGGCTTCCTGCTGGCCAATCCGATCTCCCACCAGGTGCAGTCCTTCACGCACAATCTGCCGGCGCTCGTCAACGAAGCCAACGAATCGCTCGCCAACCTCGAACGCTGGCTGCACCAGCACGGGATCCACGTGCAGTTCATCAAGCAAGGCAAGACCGCGCTGCAGACGATCCAAGACAAAGTCGCCAAAAGTGCCGGCTCGCTCGCGAGCTTCGGCGGCGGCCTGCTCTCCGAAACAGCCAGCGCGATCTTCGACCTCGTGCTGATCTTCGTGCTCTCGGTCTACATGCTCGTCTACGGCGAGCCGATCGGGCGGCTCGTGCGCCGCGCGATGCCCGACGGCGACGGTACCCCCGCCGACGACTACCCGACCCTCGTCCAGCACGCGGTCTCGCGCTACGTCGGCGGCCAGTTGCTGTTCAGCTTCGTGATGGGAGCCTCGGCCGGTCTCGCGCTCTACATCTTCGGGCAGCTCGGGATCTTCCCCGACGGCGCCAAGTACGCGGTCGCGTTCGCGATGTTCTACGGCGTGATGGAGCTGATCCCCTACATCGGCCCGATCCTCGGCGCCGGGCCGCCGGTCGTCGTCGCGCTGCTCACCAACCCGATCAGTGCGGTCTGGGTCGTGCTGCTGTTCGTCGGCATGCAGCAGCTCGAGGGCCACATCGTGGCGCCGCAGATATTCGGCCACACGCTGCGCATCAACCCGCTGCTCGTGATCTTCGCGCTGCTGCTCGGCCTGCAGTTCTACGGCATCGTCGGCGCGCTGATCGCGCTGCCGATCCTCTCGATCCTGCGCGAGACGTTCGTCTATCTCGCGCGCCACCTGACCCTCGAATCCTGGGATCGCCGGGACGGGTTCCTGTGAGTGCGAGCGGCGAGCCGCTGCTCGTGGCGCGCGGGATCGCCAAGCGCTACGGCGAGCGCGAGGCCCTGCGCGGCGTCGACGTCGAGGCCCACGCGGGCGAGCTCGTCGCCGTCATCGGGCCCAACGGCGCCGGCAAGACCACGCTGCTCTCGATCCTCGCCGGTGCGCAGCCCGCGAGCGCCGGGACCGTCGCGCTCGGCGGCACCGCCGCGATCGGCTGGGTGCCGCAGCAGCCCGCGGTCTACTCGCGGCTCAGCGTCGCCGAGAACCTCGAGCTCTTCGCGCGCTTGGAGCGTGTCGCGGACCCGCGCGGCGCGGTCGTCGCGATGCTTGAGCAGACGGGACTGCGCGAGCGCGCGCACGAGCGTGTGCAGCGGCTCTCGGGAGGCAATCGTCAGCGCGTCAACGTCGCCCTCGGCCTGCTCGCCGATCCCGCGGTGCTCGTGCTCGACGAGCCGTCCTCCTCGCTCGATCCGCGCCAGCGCGAGCGGCTGTGGCGTTTCATCCTCGGCCTCTCCGAGCGCGGACGCGGCGTGCTGTTCTCGACCCACAACGTCGCCGAGGCCGAGCGCTACGCGCGCCGCGTGCTCGTGCTCGCCGACGGCGAGCTGCTCTTCAGCGGCACCCCCGCCGCACTCGCGCGCGCCGCCGGAAGTGACGGCGGGCTCGGCTTCGAAGGCGCCTTCGTCGAGTTCCTGCGCGAGCGGGGCCACTAGCGGCGGGCCAAGCGATGAGGTGGATGCTCAAGAAGGACCTCCTGATCCTCGCGCGCTCGCGCCTGCTCGTCGGCGTGCTCATCATCTACCCGATCGCCGTTGCGCTGCTGATCGGCCTCGCGATCTCGCGCGCGCCGTCCAAGCCGAAGGTCGCCGTGCTCAACCTCTCGCCGCCCGGCGCGAGCGTCGAACTGGGCGGCCGCCGCCTGGAAGTCGCTCACTACTACAGCGCGCTCTTGCAGCAGATCCAGGTCGTGCCCGTCTCCACTCGCGCACAAGCCGTCGCGGCGGTCAAGTCCGGGCGCGCGCTCGCCGCGATCGTGATCCCCGCGAACATCGCCACGCAGCTCTCCTCGGTCACCAACCAGGGCCAGATCGAAGTCATCTACAACGGCGAAGCGCTCGAGCAGAGCTTCGCGCACTCGACGATCGAAGCCGCGCTCGCGCAAGCGAACCTCGAGCTCGCCGATCAGATCCGCGCGGTCGCCGCGACCGTCATCGGCGAGCTCGTCAAGGGCGGCAGCCTCGGCGTGCCCGGCGCGCCGCAGAGCCTGCCCGGGCTGCAGCGAATCCCCGGCATCCTGCACGGCGTCCTGCGCCACGAGCCCCCCGGCGCGCACCGCGCTGCGCTCGCCCAGGTCGCCGAATTCGCGCAGTTCGCCGCCCAGAACCTCGGCATCAGCGGCCGCGTGCTGAAAACGGTGAGTCGCCCGATCGCGGTGCGCAGCACGCTCCTGCACGGCCGCCGCACGCCGCTCGACGCCTACGCGGTGGTCGTCGCCGTCAGCATCTCGCTGATGTTCGTCTGCGTCCTGCTCGCCGCCGGCGGGATCGCGCTCGAGCGCGAAGAGCACACGCTGGCGCGCCTCGTGCGCGGCCTGCTCTCGCGCGAGCTCCTGCTCGCCGAGAAGCTCCTGCTCGCCGCGGGCTGCTCGCTCGTGCTCGCCTTCGCGATGCTCGCCGGGATCGGCGCGTTCGTCGGACTCGAATGGAGCCGCGTCGCGCAGTGGCTGCTCGCGCTCGCGTTCGCCGCGCTCGCGTTCGCCGCGCTCGGTGTCGCGATCGGCGCGCTCGCGCGCGAGGTGCGCGCCGCGTCGCTGCTCGCGTTCCTGCTCTCGCTGCCGCTCGCCTTCCTCGCGCTCGTCCCCGCCGGCGCGGTCGCCGGCGGGCTCTACGACGCGATCGGCGCGATCTCGTTCGTCTTCCCCTACAAGGCCGCGCTGCAGGCGCTCGACGCCGCCGTCAACCGTTCCGCGCCCTCGCTCGCGATCTCACTCGCGCACCTCCTCGCGCTCACCGCGCTCTTCGCCGCGCTCGCGCGCCTGGGCCTGCGGCGCGTGGAGTAGTAGGCGCCTCGTCGCCGCCCCCCACGAGGCGCCAACCGCCTCTCATCGCGTCGTGCGCGCGCGATGCCTCGGGCTGGGGCGCAGTCGCTGAGGTCTATCCTCGAAAGGGATGGCTTTCCCCGAGACGCGCCTGCGCAGGATGCGCGCGAGCGCCGCGCTGCGAGGCCTCGTACGCGAGACCGACCTGCGGGCCGGGCAGCTCGTGCTGCCGCTGTTCGTGCGCGAGGACGATCCCGCGCTGCCCGCGCGCGAGCCGATTGCGACGATGCCCGGGGTCGCGCGGCTCACGCTCGCGGAGGCCGTCGCCGAGGCGCGCGAGGCCGCCGCGCTCGGGATTGCCGCGGTGCTGCTGTTCGGCATCCCCGCCGCGAAGGACGCCGAAGGCTCCGGCGCGTGGGACGAGCAGGGCATCGTGCAGCGCTGCGTGCGCGCGCTGAAGGCCGAGCTCCCCGAGCTGCTCGCGATCACCGACGTCTGTCTGTGCGAGTACACCGACCACGGTCATTGCGGGGTGCTCGCAGACGACTGCGCCCCTCCCCGCGTCGAGAACGACGCCACGCTCGAGCTGCTCGCGCGCACCGCCTGCAGCCACGCGCGCGCCGGCGCCGACATCGTCGCGCCCTCCGACATGATGGACGGCCGCGTCGGCGCGATCCGCGCCGAGCTCGACGCCGAGGGCCACGCCGACACACCGATTCTCGCGTACTCCGCGAAGTTCGCCTCCGCCTTCTACGGGCCCTTCCGCGAGGCCGCCGACTCCGCCCCCGCGTTCGGCGACCGCCGCGCCTACCAGCTCGACCCCGCCAACGGACGCGAGGCGCTGCGCGAGACGCTGCTCGATGTCGGCGAGGGCGCCGACATGGTGATGGTCAAGCCCGCCCTCGCCTACGGCGATCTGATCCGTGCCGTGCGCCAGGAGACCGCGCTGCCGCTCGCCGCGTACAACGTCAGCGGCGAGTACGCGATGGTCAAGGCCGCCGCCGCCGCCGGCTACCTCGACGAGCGCGCCACCGTGCTCGAGATCCTGACCTCGCTGCGCCGCGCGGGCGCGGACGTCATCATCACTTACCACGCAAAGGACGCCGCCCGATGGCTGAACCAGCAGAGCTGACCACCGCAGACACCCCCAGCGCCGTGCCGACCGGCTCCGGCCCGGATCGCGCGGGCGCCGCCGGGCTCGCCGCGGACGCCTCCCCCGATATCGACACGGCGCTCCCCACCGCCAGCGAGCGCGCGGCCGCCGCGATCCCCAAGACTCGCAGCCGCCGCGACGGCGCCGCGGTCGTACTCGACGAGCTCGACCGCCGCCTGCTCAACCTGATGCAGGGCAGCTTCCCGATCGAGGCGCGGCCCTACGCCGCCGTCGCGCGCGCCGCGGAGATCCCCGAGGAGCAGCTGCTCGCGCGCGTGCGCCAGCTGCTCGAGCAGCGCATCATCCGCCAGGTCACCCCGATCTACGACACCCGCGCGCTCGGCTACTCCTCGATGCTCGTCGCCGCGAAGGTCGACCCCGAGCACCCCTGGCGCGCCGCGAAGATCGTCAACTCGCACCCCGGGGTCTCGCACAACTACCTGCGCAACCACGACTTCAACATGTGGTTCACGCTCGCCACCGAGCCCGACTCGCCGCTTGGACTGCAGGGCACGCTCGAACTGCTCGGCGAGCTGACCGGCGCCGAGTCGATCCGCCAGCTGCCCACGCTCAAGCTCTTCAAGATCAGGATGGACCTCGAGATGCAGGGCGACACCAAAGCGCTCGCCAGCGAGGGATCCGAGCAGCAAGAGGCGCTGCTGGAGTCGGTGCCCTACGACGAGCTCGACATCGCCGTGATCCGCGCCACACAGGGCGACCTGCCGGTCGCCTCCGAGCCCTACGCGCCCGCCGCGCAGGCCCTCGGCATGGACGTCGACGCGCTGCTCGAGCACCTGCGCGGGATGCAGCGACGCGGCCTGCTGCGCCGCGTCGCCGCGATCCTCTACCACCGCCGCGCCGGCTTCTCCGCGAACGGCATGGGCGTCTGGAAGGTCCCCGCCGAGCGCATCGCCGAGCTCGGCCCGCGGATGGCCGCGTTCCGCGGGATCTCCCACTGCTACCAGCGCCCGACCTACGCCGACTGGCCCTACTCCGTCTTCACGATGGCCCACGGGCGCTCCAAGGACGAGTGCGACGCGATCCTCGACGCGATCGCCGCGCAGACCGGGATCGACGAGCGCGCCACGCTCTACTCCTCGACCGAGTTCAAGAAGGTCCGCCTCCTGTATTTCACCGACGACTACAAGGACTGGGAACGCCAACATGCCTGAGCAGCGCCGCCCGAGGCCGCTCCCCGCGAGCGTGCCCGCCGTGCGCCTGCGCGCCAGCGTCTGATGGCCTCGCTCACCGACACCCGCTCGGCCGAGCTCTACCGCCGCGCCTGCAAGCTGATCCCCGGCGGCGTCAACTCGCCCGTGCGCGCGATGCACGCGATCGGCCGCGATCCGATCTTCATCGAGCGCGGCGCCGGCGCCGAGCTGCTCGACGTCGACGGCAACCGCTACGTCGACTATGTCTGCTCGTGGGGGCCGCTGATTCACGGCCACGCCCACCCCGACGTGCTCGCCGCGATCCACGCCGCCGCCGAGCAGGGCACGAGCTTCGGCGCGCCCACCGTCGGCGAGATCGAGCTCGCCGAAGAGGTCGCGCGCCGCATGCCCGCCGTCGACATGCTGCGCATGACCTCCTCCGGGACCGAGGCCACGATGACCGCGCTGCGGATCGCCCGCGCCGCCACCGGCCGCGAGCGGATCGTCAAGTTCGCCGGCGCCTACCACGGCCACGTCGATGGGCTGCTCACCCAGGCCGGCTCCGGGCTCGCCACGCAAGGGCTCCCCGCGAGCCCCGGCGTCAGCGCCGCGGCCACCGCCGAGACTATCGTCGTCCCCTGGAACGACCCCGACGCGCTTGTTGAGACCGTCCGCCGCCAGGCGCCCGCCGCGATCGTCGCCGAGCCGCTGCCCGCGAACATGGGACTCGTGCCGCCGCGGCCCGGATTCCTCGAGCTGCTGCGCGAGCAGGCCGATACGAGCGGCGCCGTGCTCGTGCTCGACGAGGTCATCAGCGGCTTCCGCGTCGCGCGCGGCGGCGCCCAGGAGCTCACCGAAGTACACGGCGACCTCGTCGTGCTGGGCAAGATCCTCGGCGGCGGCCTCCCCGCCGCCGCCGTCGGCGGTCGCAAGGAGCTGCTCGAGCTGCTCGCGCCGGCCGGCGCCGTCTACCAGGCCGGCACCCTCTCCGGCAACCCCCTCGCGGTCGCCGCCGGACTCGCGTCCCTCGCGCTGCTCGACGAAGCCGCCTACCTACGCCTTGCCGCGATCACCGAGCAGCTCGCAAGCGGCCTGCGCGAGGCCGCCGGCGAGCGCGCCGTACAGGTCGTGAGCATCCCCGGCCTCTTCACCGTCTTCTTCGCCGAGCGCCCGCCGCGGAGCCTCGCCGACGTACAGGCCTGCGACCTGCAGGCCCACGCCGCCTGGTGCCGCGGTCTGCTCTCGCGCGGCGTCTACCCACCGCCCTCGCAATTCGAGGCCTGGTTCCCCTCGCTCGCCCTCGCCCCCGAACACATCGAGCGCACGCTCGCCGCAGCCGAGGCCGCGTTCCGAGAGCTGCCGTGAGCGACGGCCTGGAGCGGCTGGCGGCGCTGTTGAGCGAGCAGGGAGGTTTGCTCGCGAGCCTGCTCGTGGGTGCCGGCGCTCGCGCCGGCACGAACGGCGCGAGCCCCGCGCAGCTTGCCCTGGGCGGGCCGCGCGCAGCAGCGCGCGCCGCGGAGTACGAGCTGCTGCTGGAGGCGATCTACGAGGGCTACCTCCTGCATTACGGGACGCCGCGCGTGCTGCAGCCGCCGGAAGCCGATCTCGGCCTGCTCGCCGGCGATCAGCTCTATGCTCTCGGGCTCGCGCGGCTGGTCGCGCTCGGCGATCTGCTCGCTGTCGCGGAGCTCGCCGACGTGATCACGCTCACCGCGCTCGCGCACGGCGCCGGGCGTGAGGACCTCGCCGCGGCGATCTGGTCGGCCGGCGCGCGCGCTGTCGGCTGGGGCCCCAGCGAGACACACCGCCGCGCCAAGGCGCTCGCCCGCGCCGGCGAGCCCGCCGCGCTGGCGGAGATGTCCGCGGCTGCCGCGCGCGACCGCGGCTGAGCGCGGCGACCACACCGCGTCGCCCGCCTGCGCTCAAGCGATATTGTTTGCAGCCCCGCACGCAGACAGCAACTTAGTAACTCCAGGCACTTTCTCCCTTGCCCAGCCAGCACGACAAGCATCCCTCCAAGTACACCCTTGACCGCCGAATACCGGGCGCGTTCGAGGGCGAGACCGTCACGCGCCGGCGGTTCATGACCGGCACGGCGCACGGTGCCGGCGCGATCGCCGCCCTCTCGTTCACGCTGCCCGCGCTCGGCTTCGCGATCGGGCCGATCTTCAAAAGCACCCCGCACCGTTGGGAAACCGCGGGGCCGACCGAGTTGTTCCCCGACAACAACTACATCCCGGTCGTGATCACGCTGACCCCGGGCATCGGCGAGGCCGGCAAGACGCTCGTCTACGTGCGCCGCAAAAACCCCGCGATCGACACCGATCGTTACGACCGCACGATGCCCTACATCGCGATCACCTCGCGCTGCGCGCACCTCGGCTGCCCCGTGCGCTGGGTCGACGCCGCCGAGCGCTTCATCTGTCCCTGCCACGGCGGCGTCTACGACCTCCTCGGCCGCCCCGTCGGCGGGCCCCCCGTACGCCCGCTCGACCGCTTCTACACGCGCGTCGTCGACGGCGAGGTGCAGATCGGCTCGCGCTTCAGCGTCAACAGCGAGCTGCGCCGCTTCTCCCCGCGCGACCCCGGGGAGCCGCTCGACGGCATCGGTCAGTACGCGTATCCCTCGCGACCCTCGATTCGCCGGTAGGCGGCTTCGACCCCCATGCCCAAGCTGCCCGCCCCCCCCGTCCCCAAGCCGCTGCAGGCCCCGCCGCCGCGACCGGGCGAGGGCAACGGCACGGTCCGTCCGCACGAACACGCGGCGCACGGGGGGATTGCAGTCGTCGACTGGGTCGACGAGCGCACCTCGCTGAGCGGCGCCGCGCGCTGGCTGATGTTCCGCAAGGTGCCCAAGGGCACCAACTGGTTCTACACGCTCGGCTCGGCGACGATGTTCGCGTTCCTCAACCAGGCCGTCACCGGCGTGTTCCTCGCGATGTACTACCGCCCCGATCCCTCCGGGGGCGCCTACGAATCGGTGCGCTACGTCACCAACGACGTCTTCCTCGGTCAGTTCGTGCGCGGCATGCACAAGTGGGGCTCGACGGTGATGGTCGTGCTCGTCTTCCTGCACATGGGCCGCACCTTCTTCTTCGGCGCTTACAAGTACCCGCGCGAGCTCAACTGGGTGATCGGCGTCGTCCTCCTGATCCTGACGATGGTGATGTCGTTCACCGGCTACCTGCTGCCCTTCGACCAGCGCGCCTACTGGGCGACGATCGTCGGCGTCAACATCAACGGCACCGGCCCGCTGCTCGGGCCCTATCTGAGCGACTTCCTGCGCGGCGGCCCCGAATTCGGGGCGACGACGCTCTCGCGCTTCTACGCGATCCACATGCTGCTCGTACCGGGGCTGATCGCGGCGCTGATCGGCGCCCACCTCTACCTGGTCGCCAAGCTCGGCACCACCGCGCCGCCGTGGAGCAAAGCCGAGAAAGACCCCGAGCTGCGCGAGTCGGAGGTATGACCGTGGTGCTGCCGCCCGCCGCCGCCCGACCGGGGGCGGCGCGATGAACCAGCGTCAAAAGGAGGAATACCTCCGCGAGTACGCGATCCTCAAGGCGAAAGGCAAACCGTTCTTCCCCTACGCGGTCGCCAAGGACTCGATCATGGCGTGTGTCGTGATGGCGTGCATCATCACGATGTCGCTCGTCCTCGGCGCCGAGCTCGGCTCAAAGGCGAACCCGACGACCGCCGGCTACGTGCCGCGCCCGGAGTGGTACTTCTTCTTCCTGTTCGAGCTCCTGCGCGTGATCAAGCCACCAAGCCTCGTGCCGCTCGCGACGATCGGGGTCCCGACGCTGGCCATGATCCTGTTGTTCCTGCTGCCGTTCTACGACCGCGGCCCCGAGCGGCGCCCCGAGCGGCGCCCGATCGCGACCGTCACCGCGCTGTTCGTGATCGGCGCGATGTTCTTCCTCACCTGGGAGGGCGCGAGTACCGGCTCGCCCTACGCGGTTGAAATGCCCACGCCGACGGCCGTCCGCCAAGCGGGCGGTGCGGCGCTCGCGCAGTTCGAAGCCGGCCGCAAGGTCGTCGCCCAGTCGGGCTGCCTCGCGTGCCACAAGCTCGGCGAGAACGGCAACAACGGGCCCGGCCCCGAACTGACGCACATCGGCTCGCGCCTCCCGCGCCAGGGCATCGCGCGCACGCTCGTCAACCCGACCGCGCCGATGCCCTCGTTCAGGCAGCTGCCGCCGAAGAAGTTCGAAGCCGTCGTCGACTTCCTCGCGCAGCTGAAGTAAAGGGGACGCGATGGCTCCTCAGCGAGGCGCCGGCGTCGGCGAGCTGGAGGCGGCCCAGGTGCGGAGCATGTTCGACGGCATCGCCTGGGTCTACGACGCGCTCAACAGCGCGATGACCGCAGGCCTGCACCACCGCTGGCGCGAGCGCGCCGTCGATCTCGCGCGCGTCGGGCCGGGGGATCGCGTCCTCGACGTCGCCACCGGGACCGGCGATCTCGCGCTCGAGCTCGCGCGGCGTGTCGCGCCCGGCGGCGAGGTGCTCGGCAGCGATTTCTCCGAGGGCATGCTCGCGCGGGCGCGCGCCAAGGCCGACGGCGCGGTTCGCTTCGAGTGGGGCGACGCGCTCGCGCTGCCCTATCCAGACGACTCCTTCGACGCGGCGACAGTCGGTTTCGGGGCGCGCAACTTCTCCGATCTCCCCCGCGGCCTCGCGGAGATGGCGCGCGTCGTGCGCCCCGGCGGCCGCGTGCTCGTGCTCGAGTTCACCACGCCCACGCGCCCGCCGCTCTCGCACTTCTACGGGCTGTGGTTCGATCGCGTCGTGCCGCGCCTCGGAGCGCTCGTCGGCGCGATCGCGTCGCTCGCCACGCGCGTGCGACCCGCGCGCGCCGAGGACGAGCGCGCCGGCGGAGCCGAGAGCAATGGCAACGGCAACGGCGCAGCCGGGGGGAAGGGCAACGGCAGGGGTGGGAGCGCCGACAAGGTCGGGATCGCCGCCGCGTACAGCTACCTCCCCAATTCCGTGAAGCGCTGGCCGGCCCCCGCGGCGCTGGCGCGCGAAATGCAAAGCGCCGGGATCGGCGACGTTCGTTGTCTACTGACCGCGGGCGGCATCGTCGCGATCCACACCGGCGTCGTCGCGCCGAAAAGCGCATGATGAGCGCGGTGGGCGGCATCGCGCACAGGTCGACGGCACAGGACGAGGACGCGGTCGCGGCGATCATGCGCCGCGGCGGGCCGGGTCTGCGCGCGCGCATGCAACACGCCGAGCGTCACCTGGAGCTGGTCACCGCCCAGGCCGGCGTACCGCTCGCCGCGCACGCCGCCGCGACGGTCGCGGCGGGCGGCAAGCGCTTGCGCCCACTGCTCGTCGTGCTCGCCTGCGAAGCGGCCGGTGGCCCCGCGCTCATGAGCGCGGGGCCCGGCGTCTCGGCGGTGCCCCATCCCGCCGCCGGATCAGAGGGCAACGACTCCGCCGATGGCGAGCAGCGCCTGGTGCGCGCCGCGGTCGCGGTCGAGCTCGTGCACTCCGCGACGCTCGTCCACGACGACGTCATCGATGGCGCGCAGCTGCGCCGCGGACACCCCACGGTCGTCGCGGGCGCCGGCCGGCACACCGCGATCGCGACCGGCGATCTGCTGTTCTCGCGCGCCTTCGCGGAGCTCGCGCGCAACGAGGATCTCGCGCAGCTGCGCGCGCTCTCGGACGCCAGCTCGGCGCTCGCGGAGGGCGAGCTGCTGCAGCGCGAGGACGCTTACGCGGCGCACGTCGCGGTCGATCGCTACCTGCGTCGCTGCGAGCTCAAGACCGCGGCGCTGTTCGAGGCGGCCTGCCGCCTCGGCGCGCTCGTCGCGATCGCGCCCAGCGCCGAGCGCGGCGCCTCCAGTGCGCTCGCGGACGGGCTCGGCGCGTTCGCGCGGCGCATCGGGCTCGCCTTCCAGCTCCTCGACGACGTGCTCGACGTCTCCGGGCCGGTGGAGCGCACCGGCAAGGCCCGCGGCGCCGATCTCCTCGACGGAACCGTGACGCTCCCACTGATCCTCGCCCGCGCGCACGACCCGCGTCTCGCGGCCGTCGACCTCGCCGCGCTGCAAGGGCCCGAGCAGGCCGCCGAGCTGTGCGACCGGATCACCGCGACCGGCGCCCTGCACGAGGCGCGCGAGCGGGCGCTGGCGTTCGTGGCCGAGGCGAAGGCCGCGCTGCCCGGTCTGCTGCCCAGCGATCGCGCGGCGTTACTGGATCTCGTGGCGGACGCCGTCGTCGAGCGCTATCGCTGAGCGGCCAGCCCCCCGGGCGTTCGCGCGCCGCCGGCAGCGCAGTCACCCGCGCCGCGGCTGGCCGGGCTGGCTTTCAGAAATCCGACGGGACGATCAGATCGGCGTCCAGCGCGCGCACGAAGAGGTCGATCTCCTCGGCCATGTTCGCGTGCGTGATGCGCTGCAGGTCGCTCAGCAGCGTGCCGGTCGCGCGGTCGAGCTCGTCGTCGAGGGATTCGACGGCGCTCTGCTCGAAGACGCCCTCGCGAGTGGCCTCGCACTCGGGGCAGCGCAGCAGAATCCGCCACTGGTTGGCGCCGGCCTCCGCCCAGTCGACAGGATGCACGAACTCGCCGGCACAGTAGAAGCAGACGTGCAGCGGCTCGGTGCTCGGCTTGGCGTGCTGCGGGGGCAGCGGGCCGTCGAGCGAGGGTGGCAGCGGGTTGTCGAGATAGACGACCTCGATCTGCTTGCCGCTCGGCAGGCGCACGTGGTGGCGGGCGCGTTGATGGCTCTCGTCGGGGTGCATGGTGGTCCTCGCCCGAGTCATCGACGCGCCCCGCTGGGGTCTTTAGCGCGTGTCCACGAATACCGAGGTTTGCGCAGAGCATTGGCCGGATAACCCACCATAGGCGTGCGGATATGCCGCCGGTGATAGCTTCAGAAGGCAGATGGCCACTGCGATCCGCACGATCGGGCACGAGGACCGGTTGAGCCTGGTCGAGCACCTCGACGAGCTTCGCACGCGCCTGATCGTCGGCGGGATCGCGCTCGCGGTTGCGTTCGGCGTGTGCTTCTGGCAGAACCACGCCCTCCTGCACCTGATCAACCGTCCGCTCAGCGCCCAGACCCAGAAGCAGGTCGCCAAAGGCGAAGGTCCGCTGGGCCAGACCTGGCTCGCGCAGCAGGGTGTGGTCAACGTCGCCAAGGACACCGAGGCGCTCGCGGGCATCCTCAGCGCCCCCGCCAGCGGCCTGCCGGCCGCGACCCGTGCGAAACTCGCGGCCAAGATCCCGCAGCTGCGGGCCGACGTCGCCAAGATCCCGCGCGTGCCCCAGGGCAAAAAGCCCGTCACGCTCGGGGTCGGCGAGTCGTTCACGACGACGATCACCGTCGTCTTCATCTTCGCGCTGATCTTCTCGCTGCCCGTGATCCTCTTCGAGCTCTACGGTTTCGTCCTGCCGGCGCTCAGTCCAAGTGAGAGACGCGCGGTGCGCCCCCTTGTGATCGCGGTTCCGTTCCTATTCGCGGCGGGAGCGGCATTTGGCTACCTCGTCGTGATGCCCGCGGCGGTGCGCTTCCTGCAGAACTTCAACAGCAGTCAGTTCGAAGTGCTGGTCCAGGCCAACCAGTACTACCAGTTCGCCGCCACCGTGATCCTCGCGATGGGGCTCGTCTTCCAGGTTCCCGTCGTCGTCGTCGGCGCGACGCGCGCTGGCCTTGTGACACCGCGCCAGTTGCGTCGCGGGCGCCGCTTCGCGCTCGTCGCGTGCGCGGCGGTCGCGGCCTTCCTGCCGGGCGACGCGATCACGCTGCTGCTCGAGACGATTCCCCTCTACGTTCTCTACGAGGCGAGTATCCTGGTGGCTGCGTATGTGGCGCGACGCGACGCGGCGCGGGAGAGGGAGGCAGCGGCGGATGGTCCCCGATGGGAGCCGCCGCCCTCGGGTGGGGAGTCCACCGGTTCTCCGGCGCCGTTCCCGGGCAGTCCCGAGGGCCCGCCCGCGCCGAACTCGAGCGAGGACCCCAAAGCCAGCGTGAACGCGATAATCGACCACATCGACAGAAAGCTCTCCGACTGATGCTCTTCGATCTCAGAGGCCGCGGCCGCCGGCGCACGGTGCAGGTCATCTACCTGGGCCTCGCGCTGATCTTCCTGCTTGGATTCGTCGGCTTCGGCGTGGGGGTCGGCGGCGGTGGCGGCGGGCTGTTCAACGCGCTGACCGAAAACAACGGCTCCAGCAGCGCGAGCTTCACGGCCAAGGTCGCCGCCGCGCAGAAACACGTCAAGCGCGAACCGAACAATCCGCAGGCGTGGCTGGCCCTGACCGAAGCGCAGCTGCATCAATCGACCGAAGAAGCCTATTCCAACCCCACGACCGGGCAGTTCACGAGCAAGGGCAAGCAGCTCCTCGCGCAGGTTTCCCACTCGTGGAACACCTACCTGACGCTCCAGGCGCACAACCCCAACTCGACGCTCGCGCAGCGGATGCTGACGGTGTACGGCGAAGAAGGGCTCAACCAGGCCGCCGACGAGGTCGCGGCGCTACAGATCGTGATCCCCACGAAGCCGCCCAGCGCGGCGCTGTACGCGACGCTCGCCGAGTACTCCTACAAAGCCCACAACCCCGGCCAGGGCGACCTGGCCGCGGCCAAGGCCGTGAGCCTCGCCCCGTCGGGCGAACGCAAGCGCATCAAGGCGTATCTGGAAGCGATCAAGAAGAACCCCAGCGAGAGCGCGGCCAGCGCGGCGTCCTCGGCGGTGCCGAGCGGCACCTATACGGCGACGGTCGGCGGCAAAAAGACGGTCCTCAAATCCTCCGGCGGCGGAACCCTGACGTCGGTGCCCGCGACGACGCCCGCGAAGACGTCCTCGACCAAAAAATAGGCCACGCGGATGGGCGCCGCCGCTGAGCTGCTCGCGCCGCGCTACACGGCGCGCCTGCTGATCGGCTGCCCCGACCGACCGGGGATCGTGGCAGCCGTCTCGGGCTTCCTGTTCGAGCGCGGCGCGAACATCGTCTCCTCGCACCAGTACTCCTCGGATCCCAGTGGCGGGCGCTTCTTCCTGCGCACGGAGCTCTTCCTGGAGGACGTGCTGGCGAGCTCCGCGGCGCGCGAGCAGCTGCGCGCGGCCTTCGCCCGCGAGGTCGCGGCGCGCTTTGCGATGGACTGGGAGCTGCGCTTCTGGGGCGAGCGCCGGCGCGTCGCGATTTTGGTCTCGCGCCAGGACCACTGCCTGGTCGACCTGCTGTGGCGCGCTCGCCGCGGCGAGCTCGAGGCGGAGATCGTCGCGGTGCTCTCCAACCACCCCGACCTCGAGCGCGAGGCGCGCGCGGCGGGAATCCCATTCCACCACGTCCCGGTCGCGCGCGAGGACAAGGCGCCGGCGGAGGCGCGGCTGCTGGAGCTGTTGCACGGCGCAGCGGTCGACGTGATGGTGCTCGCGCGCTACATGCAGATCCTCAGCGGCGAGTTCCTCGCGCGCCTCGGCGTGCCGGTGATCAACATCCACCACTCCTTCCTGCCGGCGTTCCCCGGCGCCGAGCCCTACCGCCGCGCGCGCGAGCACGGCGTGAAGCTGATCGGGGCGACCGCGCACTACGTCACCGCCGAGCTCGACGGCGGGCCGATCATCGAACAGGGCGTCGAGCGCGTCGACCACCGCCTCAGCGTCGCCGAGCTCGAGCGCGTCGGGCGCGACATCGAGCGCGTCGTGCTCGCGCGCGCCCTCGCGCTGCACCTCGACGACCGCGTGATCGTCGACGGCGCACGCACCGTCGTGTTCTAAGGGTGGGCTAGAATGCGGAGCCCAATGGACGCCGCACCCCTCGGCGCGTCCGCGCGGGCCGTTAGCTCAACCGGCAGAGCAGGGGCCTCTTAAGCCCAAGGTTGCAGGTTCGATTCCTGCACGGCCCATCTCTTGAAGTGCCTGCAAATAAGCGGGTTTTGGGACTCTCACAAAGCCCGAGACAGAGACCCTCTTAGCCGTGGGTACCACCCGTGGGTACCAAACGAGTCCGGTCCCGCGCTTCAGGGCGTCGGCGCGCGGTCGGTAAGCACGGCTTCGATGTGCTGGCGGATGTAGAGCCGCCGTCGCCCGATCTTCACGCTTGGCAGGATGCTGCGCCGCGCCCAGTCTTCTACGGTGGAGACCGGGGCGTGCAAGAGCGCAGCGACCTCGCGCCCCGTCATCACGTCAGACGCGGTAAGGCGCTGACCTGTGGGCGCAGCTGCCGCCTTACGGATTTGGTCCGACATCGGGATCTCTTCCGAGCCAGTCGAGGGTTCGTGTGGGGTTCGGGGGCTGGTGCCAGATGGGGGCGTGTGGCCCGTGGGTTTGGAGGTCTTGGAGGAGGGCGAGGGAGATGCGGACTTGTGGTGTGGCTTGTAGGTGGGGGTCGGTGTGGCAGAGTGCGAGGACGGTTTGCGTGCGGCGTTGGAGCGCTGGGCGGGGTGCGCCGGTGAGGATGCAGGCGATGTCGGGGAAGATGGGGTAGTGGGTCTGCCATGTGGGTGTGTTGGCTGGTTGCGTGCGGCGGGTGGGGGTGGGGTGGTAGAGGTTGGTGTAGCGGGCGAGCTTGGTGGCGAGGGTGTCGGTGGGTACGGTCGCGCGGTCGAGCTCGAGCAGCCGGTAGTGGAATGTGAGTTGTCCGTCGGGGTTGTGTGCGAGGTAGGTGAGTAGGGCGTCTGAGATGAGGAGCTCGCTGCGGGTGTGTCCGGGGGTGGGTGCTTGGTGGGCGATCTCGTGGCGCCAGGAGAATGCGCCGAATTCGTCGCCGCGTTCGCGCGCGGCGCGCATGAACGCGATGCCGGTGTCGTTGACGGCGAGGGTGTGTTGCCAGAGCGGCCCGGCTGCTTGCTCGGGTGTGATGAGCTTGCGACGCGTCTCGACGCGGGTCGGGACTTGCTCGACGGCTTGGGTGCCTGCGAGCGTGAGGAAGTAGAGACGCGGCTTGCGGCGGCCGGGGCGCACGAATGCGATCAGCCGTCGCCGGGTGAGTGTGGCGAGGACTTCCTCGGCGCGGCGGCGTGTGCGGCCGGGGAAGTGCATCGCGAGGATCTGCGCGGTCGTGAGCAGCCGGTGCTGGTAGAGGCTCGTCAGCAGCTCGGTGGTGATCGACGGCAGTGGCGCCGCGGCCGGTGTGGGGGAGCCCATTAGCCGCCGTCCTGGGACGGGGCGGCTGGCCGGATCGTCCGTCCACGGGAGACACGATCGCCCTTTCCGTTGTTGCCCTGGAGCGTTTCGACGGCTTGGCGAATGTTCTGGTCGTGGTCCTCGTGTGCGGCGAGCGTGGTGGCGATGGGTTGGCGGGGTGTGGTCTTCTCGATCGCGGCGTTGAGCTGGGGGAGCTGGTCGGGGTGGTGGTGCTCGGCGTGTAGGTCGTGTGCGGTGATGCCGTGTACGAGGAATGGCTTGGTGGTTCGCTCGCCGTGGGTGATGGATGCGAGGTAGGTGTAGCGGGCGAGAGCGGTGAGGGTTTTGGGGTCGAGTTGGCCGGCCCACTCGCGGGCGATCATCGCGGCGGCCTTCGCGTTGACGGTGCTGGTGAGCAGGTGCGAGCGGTTGGTGGTGACGGCGTTCCAGGTCGCTTCGGTGAGCCGCTCGGGGTTTTGGTTGAAGAGGAACGCGCGGCCGCCGTACTTCGCGGACTGCTCGAGGAGGGCGGGGAGGTTCGGCCCGTCATAGGTTTGGAGCTCGTCGCAGAACAGCCAGAACGTGCGGCGCCGCTCCGGTGGGATCGAGGCGTTGGCCTTCGCGGCGTGCAGGACGTCGTAGACGAGGAGGTTCGCGACGAGCCGGTCACGAGTGGACCCGGAGCCGGGGCATGCGAGGACGATCAGTCCTTGGCGGATCGCGCGGCGCGCGTCGTAGGTGGAGACGGGGGTGCCGAGGAACGCGGCGACGGGCCTGGCGACGCGGAGCCGGTCGATGAGGTTCGTGACTGCTGTGATGGCGTCGGGTGAGAGGCGGGGGAATCGCTCGGTGAAGAATCCGCGGGTGCCGGGTGAGAGCGCGGGCAGCACGGCGGTGCGCCACTGGTCGTCTGAGAGGAGCGTCGGGATTTGAAAGATGGTGGGTGCGAGCTCGGCGGGGAGCTTCAGGGCGAGCTCGATGAGGGCTTGGGCTGCTTGGGTGGCGAGGTTCAGCGCGCGGGTGTTGCGCTCGTCCCAGCGCAGCGCGGCGGCGAGCGCGTCGACGAACGCCTCGACCTTCCCCGCGGCCTCGACGCGGGTGCGGTGCTCGAGCGCGAAGAGGTTCCATGCGGGGGTGTGCGTGTCGTGTTCGGTGTCGGCGAGGTTGATCTCAACGACCCGGTCGCGGATGCCGGGGTCGGTGAGGTAGGGCTTGATGTCTTTGATCGCGTCGGAGTGTGGGTCGAGGAAGAGGCCGCCGTGCCCGGCGCGTGCGAGGGCGATGAACTGGCCGATCGCGGTCTCGGTCTTGCCGTACCGGGAGCGGCCGGCCATGTACGCGAAGAATGTGTCGTTGACCGGGACGCCGACGATCCGCTCCCCCTTCTGGTCGGTGATCTTTCCGAGCGGGATCAACGCCTTCTGCCCGTGGTACGTCAGGAGGCCGGGTGGGGGTGGGGGGATCGCGCCGCCGCAGCGCGCGACGTTCTCCACCATGCACCTGGCGGTCGGCGGCTTGAGCAGCCCGGCGATCTCTGAGGCGCCGAGGATGCTCTCGCCCCACGCGGGCGCGAACCTGCCGGTCGTGATGCGCCTGTCGAAGCGGTGGCGTCGCCAGGGGGTGTCAGCGCCGAGGAACCCGAGGCCGCCGAAGCGCAGGCCGACCGCATGGAGATAGTTCTCCCCCGCGAACACGTCAAAACACGACAGCAACGCGCCCGCCAGCGACCGCGCCCGGCCCCGCTCCCGCGCGCGGACACAGAGCAGAATCTGCACCGCGAAGAGGGGGTCTGCCGGGTCGAGCTTGCGCTGCAGGGCGCGGGCCTGAAAGAGCCGGTCTACGGTGTCCGCGACGGGACGGCTCCCGGCCTGCTCGCCCAGCACGAGATCGAGCGCGCTGGCGGTCCGCGTCTCGGCGTAGCGCGCGGCTTCGCGGAAGAGCCGTTTGCGTAGCCGGCGAGATTGCGCGGGTGTGCGGGGCAGCAGGTCGATCGCGACGACCGCGGACTCCCGGGCGCCGTTGATGCGTCCGAGGACACCAGCGATGCTTTGCAGTGGATCGGGGTCCAAACCCGGGTCTCCGAGTGGCTGTCCGACCGGGCGCGCGAGCGCGAGCTCCGCGCGGACCGTGCGCCCCCCTTGCGGGAGCGTGACGCGCTCGCACTCGCGGACGTCGATTTGGCTGTAGGCGCTGAGGGCTGCCGCGAGGGCTGGGCGGGCGCGCTCGGGAACTTCTAGGCGGTAGCGCAGGACGCCTTGCGTGTCGGGCGTGATGAGGATGCGTACCGCTGAGGCTGGTCGCTCTAGCCAGCCGAGGAGGAATCCGCGGCGGGTGCGCGCGAGCTGGGAGGCGAACCTGCGGATCGCGTCCGGCGTGGGGTCGAACGTGTCGGCCGGGACGAGCTCGACCAGGACACGGGACCGAAGGGACCGACGGGTCAGAATGAGGCGAAGGGCGAAGAGGACGGCCGCGAGGAAGGCCAGGAGAGCGAGGAGAGGAGTGAGGGGTTGGAGGTCGGCCCGAACCACGGTCGGGGTGAAGGTGTCGGGTCCAGGGACGCCCCTGGCGCGCGCGAACCACAGCACCCCCGCTCCACGTCTCACGAAGATACCTCTGACATAGAGAAGTCAGCAAATGCGCACCCCGCGGAACCCCAGGCCCACACACGCGATCCCCGCAGCTGGCGCCAGCGGGCATCCGAGCCCGAAAGCGAGCCCCATATCGAGCCCACAAACGAGCCCCGCAGCGAGCCCGCAAACCCAGCATCAAACACAGCGCCAGCCCAGGTCACAGTTCACTCGCCGGGTGTGATTGCTTGTTCGATGATGCGTCGTGCGAGCGGCGGCGGGACGGCGTTGCCGACCTGCTGAAACTGCCAGCCGCGGGGACCCTGCCACGGGTACCCCGCCCGGAACCCCTGCAGGATCGCGGCCTGCTCGACCGTGACACGCAGCGCGTCTTGGCTGCGCCCCGGTGCACCCGGACGCTCGGCGCTGCGCTTGGCGCCGGGTCGCGCGACGCGCGAGTCACACGCGACCGTCGTCGCTGGGCGGCGGTGAACCCAGCTCTGTTTGCCCGTGGCGGTGATCGTCGGTGCGGGCGCGCCGGGGTCGCGTAGGCACTCCGGGTCCCTCGGCCGGTTACGCATCACCCACCCCCCGCAGCGCGGGTGGTGGAGCGTCCACTGTCCCGAAGCGCTATCAAGCGTATGCGAAGGCGCACCAAGCGCCCGCCATAGACCGCACGGGCGACGCCTATCATCGGTCTGGTTATTGGTCTGCACCACCCCGTCCGCCTGGCAGCCAAGCGCCTTGGCCATACTCACCCACGGCTGAAGATCGCGCTCCTCGACCGGGACCCTCTTGCGGCGCGCGTCATAGGAGCGGTGCGTCGCGGCGGGCAGGCAGACGGGCCCGTCGAGGGAGGCGATCAGGAACGCGCGGCGGCGTGTCTGCGGCACCCCGTAGCACTCCGCGCGCAGCACCCCGACCGCGGTGTGGTAGCCGTGCGCGGCGAGCAGCGCGGCGAACACGCGCCAAAGCTCGAGGACGGCGGGGACTTGCTCCAGCGCGACCCAGCGTGGGCGTAGCGCGAGCGCGAACCGCAACGGCTCGACCGTCAACAACGACCGCGCATCCCGACACTCCGCGAGTCTCGCGCCGCGCGTGTCATTCCCGGCGGCGAGCTCGTGCGCGCACGCGAGGACCACCGTCTTGTCGCTGTGCCCGAGACGGCTACCGGCCGTCGAGTACGCCTGGCACGGCGGGGAGCCCAGCAGACCCCACGTCGGCGCGAACTCCCGCGGGTCAAGCGCCGCGAGATCCGTTTGCAGCCGCGCGTGCCCGGCCGCGACCGCAGTCCGGCACGCCCACGGCTCGAGCTCGACCCCGAGCGCGGCGAGGCCGAGCGGGCGCAGGCCCTCCTCCCAGCCGCCCGCACCAGCGAACAAGTCAAGGATCTTCCCCCGCTGACGAACGGTTCCCAGAGTCGGTGGCTGCTCGCGCGCTGCGCGCCGCGCCGTCACCGAGAACCACCCCCGCCAGCGGTGATGCCGAGGAACACGCGACCCAGCCGTGGCGCGACCTCATGCGCGCCGGTGCCGGGGTGGCAGAACGGGTCGAGCACCAGACACCGCCCGCGTGGGTCCTGGTGTGCGCATGTCGCACACCAGGCGTCCTTGGGGGTGCGGGTGTATGGCGCGCCGCACACCCCGCACGCGACGCGGGAGGTGCCCGCGAGGATGCACAGCCGCAGGAGGTCGCGGCGATGCTCCGGGCTCCACGCGCACCCACGTCCACCACCCGCCCCCTCCCGACGCGCAAGCGCGGCTCGTGTGCGCGGCGCGAGGAACAACTCCACCGCACGGGTGCTGTAGAAGAACTCGGGCCCCTTGACGAAGAGGTAAAGGCGCGCGCGGCCCGCGGGGTCCACACGCAAAGGTGTCGCCCAGTCGATCTCCTGCGCTATCCACCCACGCTCCGAGAGCGCCGCCGGAAGGTACTTCTCGGCAGTGAGTAGCCACAGCGTGCCGTCCGCGCGCAACACGCGACGCAGCTCCCTAAAGAGCCAGCTGGGCGCACCGTCAACCTCGCTGCGGGTCGGGCTCGTCACGATCGCCTGCACCCAGCCGGCTGGCAACTCGCCAACCAGCCGAGTGGCTGGGCCACTCTCCACACGAGAACCAGCGGCGCCCCGGTAGGAGCCGGCGGTATGCCCGCCGCGACCCACACGCCGCCCGCCCGGCCGTTGCGCGCGGCTCATCGGCGGATCTCCGCGACCTGCCCGTCGTCGAGTTCGACCACTTCCGCGATGTACTCGCCGGGGCGTAGCTGATGCCCGTACGCGGGGCGAACGATCAGCCGCCCCGCGCCAGCGGTGACGACGACGGGCCACGCGAACACGAGCCGCGCTGGACCGTGCACTCGCCCGTAATGCAACACCGGGGAGCCCTCGTCCGGCGCGACCCATGTCTGCGGCGCCCACACGCCGCCTGTCGCTCGCTGCTGCTCGCGGGCGGGGTTTCCTTCGCGTAGCCGCGCGCTGACCCACCGCGTGAAGAGCCGGTATGCGGGCCGGCCGTCCGGTGAGGCGTAGCGTGCGAGCGTCGCGACGATCGCGGGAAACACCACGAGGCGCAGCGGCCACGCGACCCAATCCAACACCTCCCCCGCCAGCAGCGTCACAGCGAAACCCGCCGCGCCAGCGCGCCACATACTCCGCCGGCCATGCGCGCCCGCGCTCAGAACAGCGACGATCGCACCCGTCACCAGCGCGAACACGATCGAGCGTTGGCTGAGGACCAGCACCAGCACGAGCGCCGCGAACGCCCACGCCAACCACTCAAACGACACCCACCCAGACAAGAGCGCCAAACGACGCCCGCCACGGCGATACACACGCCGGGGTGGCCGTGTCGCCCGGCGGTAATACCGGACGGGGTTGCGGTAGCGAGCGGGTTTCAGATCGTCACTCATCGCGCCCGCCGCTCACGCGAGGTGCCCGGCGATAGCGCCAGCCGCCAACGCAATTTCAGAGACCAGCGAGGCGAGCCATGCCACCAGCACCGCCACCAGCAAGAACACCGCGAGCGCGCCGTAGCGACGCTTCACAAGAAAAAACACGCTGGCGACCGTGAGGACCCCGCCAAAGACCATCCCACCCACGGCGCTGCTCAATGCGTCCACCAAGAACAGCACCAGCACGCACCCAGCGACCAGGCGCACTAGCCACGGACGACTACGCCACAAGCCAGTCACCACGACCCCCTACCCTGCGATACCCGCTGCGGTTTGGTGCTACCGAGAATGTTCATGGCGGCGACGGTAAGCACCACCCCACCAAAACACCACAAGCGCACATCACGTGAAAACGCTCGCTTGCATCAAACGTGAAAACGCGCGTTTTCACGTTTGCGCCCCACGACAGCCGCAGCCGGGCGCCGCACGCGGTGTCCGGCGTCACGCACGGACATCAAGCGGCCCGCGCGGATCGTGTGGCCGCAGGGAGCCGCCTGGGTTTTATGCGGCGAGGTTGACGAGGTCGGCTAGCTCGTCGAGCTGGCCTTTGACGCTCGCTAGCGCCTGGTCAAGCAGCCGGCACGCCGAGTAATCGACCAGCGAGTAAACCGTGCACGCACCATCCCGGCGCCGCGCGAGGATCCCCGCCCGGTGCAAGATGCATAGGTGGTGCGAGACATTCTGCGGCGTGCTGAGCATCCCCGCCGCCAAATCACGCGCGCTCGCCTCACCCTCCTCCAACAGCGCGAGCAGCCGCACACGCGTCGGGTCCGCCAGCAACCTCAAACGGCCCGTTACGAGATCCACGACAGGCTCCGACCAAGATCCGCTCATCCTTGAGTACCTTTGATCCGCTTTTTTTCACAGCAACACGGCCCTTCACAACAAGGGCTCGTGCGCTCTTTACAAAAGCCATGTCGCTGCAGACCCGGGCGGGACCCCCCTCCGAATTTGCCGGGGGCGCTCGTGGTCGATCAAATGTCCAGGAGCACGCCGGTCGCGGTCGCCCCTGGCGAGCTCGCCCGCGCTCATCTGCTGCTGGCGGACCGCACGACCGAATGCGCCGAGCTCTCGCCGCGCCTGGGGGTCATAGCGTGCCGCCGATCGCCTCGAGCAGCCTCTCAAGGAGCGCCCGGCTGGCCTGCGCCTTCGCGCGGGCCTGCTTGGAGCATGCGCGCCGCGCGCGGCGTGTTTGGTTGGCGTGCTCGTTACGCGCGGCGCCGAGCAGCACGCCGCGGTACTGATCGAGGTACACCGTGACCGGCTCGGGTTCCCCGGGCTGGCTCTCCCAGCCGAGGAGGCCGAGCAGCCCACGGATCGTGTCCAGCCGCCCCAGCGGCCCCAGGTAGCGCGCGGCGTCGCGCTCATAGCCCCCACGTGCCGCTGCCTGGGTAACTTCTCTCGCGGCGCTGGCGAGCTCGCGCAGTAAACCGCGGCGCAGCAGCACGATCAGCCCGCCCGGGAGCGTGAGCGCGAGCAGCCCGGGCGGCGGCTGCACGCTCGCGCCCTGCAGGAACACGGAGTCGCAGACCATGTGCTGTCGTACCTCGGGCCTCGGCATCACTCCCATCCCCACGCCACCTGCTGGGAGGACTCGTCGTGGGGTTCGCAGCGTGCGCGGGGGCCGCGGCGATCCTGCGGCTCCTGAAGGCCCGCGGTGGACATGAACTCTTCGATGCGTGCGGCGCAGCGCCGCGCTCGCGCCGCGTCTACCGACCACACGAGATAGCGCTCGCAATCGCGCCGCCACCGCAACACGCTCACCAGCGCCCACCGATGCACCGACAAATCGAGCCGCACTCCCACCGCCGGGACGGTGCTCTGCAGGCCGAGCTCCTCCAGCAGCGCGCGGTAGGCGTCGAACCGCTGCAGCGGACGCTCGTCCAGGCCACCGGGGTGCTCCCGGCCGTCTTCCTCGATCTCCCCAGCACAATCCGCCAACGCACTCACGAGCCCCTCGCGCAACAAGCTCACCAGCGACGCCGGCACCACCGCCACCCCAGTGCTCGCGTCCGACGCTTCCCTCACGCGCCCGGCGAGCTCCACAAGCAGCCCTTCGCGGGTGAAAGCCTGCGCGCGCTGCTCACCGCTCGCCTCGCCGTCGCCCTGCACGCTGCGCTCGGACGCCATCCGCGTCGCGATCGCACCCAGCAGCAACTCGCGATGGCGGCACACATCAACCACGGCCGCCTGCTCACCCGCCACGTCAAGCCAGCCCACGGCATCCAACAGCGCCCGCGCCTCCTCAGCCCGCGCGAGACCAGCCTCGACAACGCCGCGGATGTCCTGCCTGCCACGAGAGCGGATCGCGCCGTCGATCTCCTCCAGACGGCCCTGCAAATCGAAGTACAACCCATCCCGCACAAGCGGCACGAGCTCCGGAAAAATCGTCATCCTCGTCATGGTGGGGCTCCAATCGGTTCGCCCGAAGAACCCGCCCGCAAGCCAAAGACCAGCCACCGCAGCCCAACACGGCTACGGTTGCGCCGTGGCATCCGAAGCGCATTCTTCGGTAGTCACAGGCCGGGCGGGCGCGCAAACGCCCGTCCGGCCACATATTCGATTCCGCACCAGCCACCAGCAGCCCCGAAAGGCGCCCCATTTCGCGCGGGGCGCAAAACCCTAGGCCGTAGAGCCCAGGTACGTCAAGGGGCAAGCCGCGATTTCTTACGCCCTGCCAGGCACACGCGCGGTCGGCTCGCCTGACGCGGCCCATGCGTGGCGAGAGATCGGACAGGCCGGTGGGGCGCCTAGGCCGAGCGGGGTTGCGACCCTGGACGGGGCCGGAATCCCCCCGGGGGGGGGGGGGGGCCACGGTCCCGGGGGGGG